>Ga0208434_1000147_pt1 | contig 37308 bp, 30 predicted proteins | sample 13_taG_FD_184086 | JGI IMG/M metagenome (GOLD analysis project Ga0208434, IMG submission 184086) | Marine viral communities from the Subarctic Pacific Ocean - 13_ETSP_OMZ_AT15268 metaG (SPAdes) (version 2) | ecosystem: Environmental > Aquatic > Marine > Oceanic | place: Pacific Ocean | collected... | reverse complement strand
TAGCTAACAATACTATTCGCGCTGCTTCTCTACTTCTAGCCTTAGACATTAGCTCTGGGGTAATTGCACCATACCGGGTACCATCTTTCAACTCCCCGCTTCTACCCATTAGAACCTGCCTCATTAGGCTCTCGTCCTCACCTATAGCAGAATCCTTAGTTAGTAGTTTCTTTAGACGTGTTACTTCTTCCTTCTGCTGACTAATAGCAATCTTCCCTAAAGCTGTTCTTCTCGCTGCCTGTTCTGGATCTTCCATAGCGGCAGTTACTGCGCTTACTAAATTTTTACCACCTCTACCTAAGTTAGCTTCTATCTCAGCATTCATAGCGTCTATTTGGTCTTGTTCTTCACTGTTTTTAACTCTGCCTAGAGCTGATTTTGCTATCGCTATATTTTGAAGATTTGTAGCCTCTTTAATACCTACAGTTTTACCTCCTGAAGTAACCATACCTTTTCCAAGAGTTTGTATTAATTGTTTAGCATGCCGCATATCCACATTATCTGTTTGTATCCCCGCCATGCCTAATATCTGCCTAGTATTAAATTGCCTAGAGCCAGGCATTACAACATTACCTGCAGTATTTATTACTTCTAGTAAGCTTCCTAAGTCTTCTGAGCCTATATTCGATTGATAAAGCGCTCTATCTAATCCCTCCGCTGTAAGAGTGCCTCCTCCTATATCTAAAGTATCTCTTTCTCTTTGTTCTGCTCCTAGACCCCCTAAAGCACTTAATCCTGTTATGTTCTGCATAGTCCTACTAAGTTCAGCAATACCCTTCCTAGATTCTCCAGTATCCTTAGTCATTGCATAATCCATAGCGGCCCCTAAAGCTGCTCTGTCTTCTTTATTATCTAAATTTAAACCTACCTCAAGAGCTAATACATCTGGGGTAAGTCTATCTATATTTACTATTTCTCCTTTAGCACGCCTAGTTCCTAAATCACGTAGTCTTCTTAAAGCTTTTGTGTATTTAGCTCTTTGTTTTGAATTGGTTATATTGAAGTTTCTTTTTTCCCCCATTAAGTTACCTGCTATTGTAGCTTGGTCCGTAAGCCTTGCTTGTTTCCTTACAACCTCTTTATGGTACTCACCGTCGCTAAAAAGACTGCCTAGACTACCTTCAAAACCTAAGTAGTGTCCTCTGAATAATTTGGTTAAAAAGTTTTGTTGGCCGCTAGTCGCTTCCTCCATACGCTGTGCTAAACCTCCGCCCCCTAAAAAGAAAAGCTCATCTCCTCCTCCAAATTGGTTCATAAAATCCTCAGTGCCTAGGCCTTTAACAGCGTCTTCGTAGTTAGAAAATGCGCTTTCTCCCGTACTTCGCCTACCTCTTCTATCTCCTCTCTGTAGTAATCTCTTTGAAGATATTAGGTAGTCAGGTCCTGTAGCCTCCTCCTGGTAGCCCATCATCCTATTAACCCCCCTCTGTCTAATATTAGCTGTCCCCAAAACATCCATGGCTAAGGCCTCCCCCATTTTTGTAAACGGGTCCATTGCAGAATCTACTACTCCCGCTAGGGTATCTGTGGTAGCTCTCCCAAATCTATCCAGCATAGTATTTGACTTGGCCATACCAGCATACCGCAACATCTCTTCTTGGCTAGATAGCCTACCTTGCTTTCGAGTCTCCGCTCTTACTTGCCTAAAATTTTTAGCGTAATGTATAAATGCTTTTGCTTGTTGCGGGTTTTGAAAATAAGAATCTACAGCTCTTCTATAACTCATGCCTGTACGTTTCTGTAAACTCTCTATCTCGTTTGATTGTATCTGCATAACCTCTTCTGATCTAAGGGAGTCGGACATTTCTTGTTTTAGCTCAGGCATCTGGTAATGCAGCTGTTCTAGAAGAGTGTTTCTATCGTGTTTTGAAAGCCCAGACCCTATGTTTCTACCTCTTTCTACTAAGTCTTTTCGGGTTACTTGCCCTCTAGTATATTGATCTAATAGCTCTCTATCAATCCGCATAGATCCATCGTCGTCCATTTTAACTGCACCCATAACTAAGGTATCAGATAATCTACCTAAAGTGCTTGCTTGCCCTCCCATTAGAGATTGACCTAGACCTTGTTTACCTCCTACCGCTGTTAGGTCTTTCTGGGATAAGGCACCAGAGGCTACTAGTGCTTGAGCTGCTGTACTAGAGTAGAAAGCTGCGTTCATACCAGAAGCGGCTCCTAACCCCATTTGGCTGTAAGTAGCGGCTCCTTGCCCTCCTAACTGGGCTGCTTGTTGAGTAGACATTCGTGCTGCTCTCGCAGCGGTAACTAGGTTTCTTCCCAAGCCCATGCCTTGAAACTTTGCAGTGCTAATACCCATATCTTGAGTTAGCTTTTGCAGTTGCATAGCATCGCCCATAGATATGCCTTCACCCAACATCATTATTTCTTTAGAGGCTTTAGCTAGATCTGTTATTTTACGAGTAACTTCTGAGATACTATTGGTTCCTGACAGCATACCCATGTTGCTTGCCATGCCGGTTAAGTTTTTCATCTCTGAAAATTTAACCCCAATACCTTTAGCTGAAGACCTTAATCCGCTAGCCATATCAAAAGCAGCCGTATGGCTTAACTGCCCGGTTAGTGGGTCTGTGAGTCTTCCTCCGAAATTACCTTGCATAGATAACTGCCTCATATCAGCCACATCCTGCATTTTACTCTTATACCCTCCTACAATGCCTCCTATACCAATGCCTCCTAGTATGCCTAAAGGCCCACCTAGCAAAGCACCGGTTGCTCCACCATATCCGGCCATACCTGCTATACCTGCTCCTAGTGTTAGTAGCGAGGTACCTGTTCCTACACCGCCTACTACAGAATTCATTGTTCTAATGTAATTTTCCCTGTAGTTATTAGAAGCAATATTTTGATGCCCTAGAATGCTTTGTCCTAGAGGTATGCCTTGGAACTGGTTAGCTGATGAACTGGCATTGATCATACCTTGTACACCACCCATAAAGGTGGGCACTTGTTGGGCAGTTCTTCCATTATCATGAGGCAACATGCCTTGTGCGTTATGGAAACTACCTGCTAATTGTGGGTAAGTGCCTTGGACTTGGTTATACATCTGGTATCCTGTCTAACATTTTAAGAAGGTCTTCATCTGAAGGAGAAACTCGTTCTTCTATTTCACCGTCTACTCCTATAAAATCATACGATTCAGGAATATGTAGCTCCATATTAAAAAGTTTATCTAATCTAGATGCTAACTTATCTAATAGACTTTTGTCTCCAGTTACTTGTGCGGCTAAACCAAGAACTTGTGAATAGTGGTAGTGCCATTTACGCATCCGCTCTCTGTGGACCATTTCTTCCATGATCCAGCTTCTCGCACTTCCTACTGGAGGTAACTCTATACCCCACAATAGCATTTGTGCTCTGGCACTACCCCAAGGCCTACTTAAAAATTTTCGATAGCCCTAGGGTCGCAAGCTAATTGTACTCGCCTATCAAATCTTTCTAGGATCTGAGTTAAAGCAAAGAAAATTTGAGAAGGTAAATTGCTTAAGAAATTGTATCTTTCTGTAAACTCTGCTTCTAGTACTTCCTGAGCACCATCATTGGGAGGGGTGAAGTTAAACTGGGATTCTCCAAACTTAGAAATGCTGGCAGCAAGGTTCATACGAGCAATTAAGTGCGATAAAGTGCCATTAGTCTCTGGTTTAAAATCTTGGATTGCTTCGATAACTCTATCTGCATCAGAAGTAGTTCGTGTTCTTAGCCTTACTACCATCTTACCCATTTTGTAAGTTTCTTCGTACATACCATTGGTAATAACTTGATCTAAGATCTTAGCTGCTTCGTCGCTAGTCATATTCTCTAAATCTATTTCTTCCAACCAATGGTCTCTAGGACTTTGTCTGGGCCCATCCATATTATCTAGTAGGTTTTGAAGAGCGATAGCTTCGTCATCTAATTGGCGCGTAGCTTCAATATCCGCATTTAACTCGGGAGGTAACTCTTCCTGTTTATTACTTTTTAAGGTAGAATTAGTAAGGGAAGTTCTTTCTTCCGCAACAACACCAAATTTTCTCATGGAGGCTCCTATGAATGGTAGTGATTTTTACGAGAGTGACTTAACTCCCGAACTCTGCTTACATGCAGACATCGATGAAACCCCTGATGGGGGGATTTGCAATTCTTGCATGTCTATACTATTTAAACAAGAATTTCCTGATGTGCAAGATGTTTCTAGTGATTTGATGCCTAAAGAAGACGATTTATCTGATCTAATAGAAGAAGATACTAATCTTTAAGATACTCATCGTATTTACTTCTAGCTGCTAAGGCCAATAAGGGCGCTGCTAGTATACCTGCACTTCTTAGCCCGTAGGTGCCGAAAGCTCTTCTAAGCATAGGTGCTACTTTATCTAAAGAATCTTTAGGTATGATACCTTTATTTTTTGATACTAAATTCTTAAGACCTTTAAGGGCTTCTACACTGGCTTTGCCTTCTTCATACAGTACAGGTGCTTGGCTAGCTGCTGCTAAGGCAGGCAGTAAGTACTTAGCGTCGTTATCGGAATCGATAGAAAATCCGCCTAAAGCTAATAGTCCAGCAGCTCTAGCTGAGTTTCTGGGAGTTAGTGTCTTCCTGCTTAGGTTCTCTATAAGGTCGTATAGTTTAGTTGCTCTAACGCCTTGATTTTTATTCAGTTGCGTAGCATGGCCTAACTCATGCGCTAAAGTCCCTATGTCTGTGGAAGGTTTCCCCTTTATAAAACCTCCTATTCTGCGAGCTCTTTCTACAGCAGTTAGAGGGTGTATTTTATCCCCACTTCCTAATAAATCATAACCACCTTTATCTAAGGCTCCGAAGAAGTCTTCTTTTTTAGGTAAGAAATCCTTACCTACTGGAGAGTACCCTTCTGTATAATTAGCCCCCATTAAGATAGGTATATCTACATTCTCTTTGTCCAGCATTACTTCGGTTAATTTACGAACAATATCATTATCGAACTTAGGTACCTCAGTAGCGAGCTCTTTACTTAGCGCCACTCTACTAGGTTCTATGTAACTATCAGATACGTAGCCTGCTAAGGGAGTTGCTCCTATAGCTCCTCCTGCTAAAGCCGTAGCAAATAAGGGGCTGCCTTTAGATTCTTCTTCACCAAAATTGAATAGTCCCATTACTAACTCCTACATAACTGGGGCATTTAGAAAACTGTGCAACTTTGTACTAGTTAAGGGAGACTCCACAACTTTTGATTTAGGTACCTTAGGTATTTCATTAGCTTTAAATTTGTTCATTGGAGCGTCCATGGCTGACTTTTTCATATAAACTACAGGAGCTGCTAGAGGACTTGTACCAAAGCTAGCAGTCGCTTGCATCCCTCCGTAACTAGCGGCTGTAGGCTGCATGGCTCCATACCCTACGGCGCCAGTAGCTGCGGCTCCAAACCCTAGGGTTGCTGGTAAGCCTGCTACAGAAGGTAAATTAGTCTCCATAAAGGTAGATGTAGCAGGATTTACTTGACCTGAAAATTCTAAGTAGCCGGTAGTGCCTCCAGACTTACTGTAATTAACCCTAGCTTCTCGTACAGCATTAGTGTAGTTATCTAAGGTGCTTTGTACTTGGTCCGAGTGTTGGTTAAGCTCTCCTACTAAATCATCCAACCCTTGTTTTTGAGCAGTAAGACTAGCAATTTCAGCTGGGTCATTAGACCTATTTATTTTTGAGTCTAATCCTTTAAGTTTTTTACCTATCTCTGCTTGAAGCTCTGAAGTAGATTTTCCTACGCTTTTTGCTCCTAGTACTTGCTTTACTTTAACAGTATTTTGGAAAGGTTGTATACTAAGAGCGGATAACTCGTCGGGAGACATCTTAGCTACAGTAGCATTACCAGATAGGAGTTTATTTACAGCTCCTTTACCTGCCTCAGTCTTAACAACTTTATCAGATAGCGTTGAAGCTAACGCGGGGTCAGTAAAGTGTCTTTGCAGTTGGTCTATGTTTTCTGCTTTAAAGCCCTTAGATACATCTACACGACTACCTCCTCTAGCTACTAGATTAGCCCCTCCTAGAGAGCTTATTTGATCATCACTTAGTTGTAAAGAACCTTGTCTAGCTTTTCCGCCACCAAAGAGCTTTGTAAACACTCCTTCACCTTTACCAGAAGTAGTAACTGTTAGTCTTCTACCTTGCATAACTGCTGTTATATCATCTACAGCTCTTTGAACTGATTCAGGGCCTGATGGTATAGAATCCTGTAACATAGCAAGCATAGTAGAACCTTGTGGTGATTGAGCTACTCCTGAGTTTTGTAGAGCGGTCATAACACCTCTTACTTGAGCTTCGCTTTCTGGAGTTATGTTAGCTTTACGTATTTGCGCATCTACATTTTTAACTATTTTATCAGATAGTTTACCGTACCCCTTATTCATAGTAGCGCTTACTTCTGTTTTAAATAGCTCATTAGCTATACTAAGGTCTCTTCTAGCTTGTTGAACTCCTGTATTTGTTATAGACTCTCTAGCAATGCTTCTAGCTATATCATCTTCTAGTCCTACAGATTGTAAATTTCTTACTATATTTTGCTCGTCTAAAGCTCCTGGACTTTTGTATATGCTACGTAAAGTATTACTTACAGCTTCTTCAAGATTATCCGGTAGGGTATACTTAGCTAGCATTTCTACATCAGCTTGTGCTTCAATAGCATTTAGCGCATCTTCTAGTCCAGAATCTTTTAGAAGTTTTCTACCGTCTTTTTTAGTAGCAATTTGAGAGTATCCTTCGGGTAGTAAGTTATTTCTCTGTACGTATCCTTGTACATTAGATTCAGCTCCTAGCATCTGCACATTATCTACACCACCGCCAGCACCGAAGGTTTGTTTATCTCGGTTTCTAATAGTGGGATCTAATTTACTTCTAGACTGTGATAAAGCAGAAGTTTGGTTAGCACTGTCTACTCCTCTTTGTAAATTATCTTGTCTAGTTAGTAGTTGTGCTTCTAAGCGCTCTGCTTCTTGTAATTTAGACGCTGCCTGCTGTCTTTGTTGTTGTGTAACATTACCTGATAGATCATCTATAATGCTCTGAGCCTGCTGCTTTCGTGAAGAAGTATTTTGCAACATTCCTGGAATATCGTCTAAAGTAGCTACATTTATTTGCCTATCTACTAAAGCGGATCTAGTAGCAGTTAACTCATTTTTTCTATTAGTGAGTGCGGTTATCTCGTTCTGACTAAGGTTTGCTCTATTTAGAGTGTCGTCTATGCTTCTTATAGCATCATCAGTTTGTTGGAATACCTGCCGTCCTTGTGTTACCGATGTTATATCGTTTACCGCAGTTAAATTACCTCCAAAATCCATTCTAGCTGCAGTAGCTTGTGCTTGACTTACTTGGTCAGCTAGTTGAGTTTGTTGGCCTTGTAAATACTGTAGTTCTGCTTGTTGTTGTGATTTAATTACGGGGTTATTTGTCACAGGTATGGAGGCCTGTAAGTCGTCTACCTTAGCTGCGATATCATCGGCAGTTTGCTGTAGCAGCCTAGATTGCTGTAAATACTCAGGAGCTCCTGCATATTGCCCTGGCGCTTGTACAGGAGCATTAAGCCTACTTACGTTTTGCCGGCCTGCAGCTTCACCATACGAACTTAATGCTTGCTGTCTAGTATTAGTCAAATCAGCTAGGTTATCATCTAGAGCCCGTATTCTACTTTGTAGTTGAACCGTTACAACATCACCTCCGGCTGGGTTGGTTAGCTGGTTTGCAAGATCCGAACGCTGTTGTGTAAGATTACTTATTTGATCATCTAGTTGAGTAATAGGTTTACTATAGAGAGGGGGAGCAGAGCCTGCTGTCGGTATCGAATCTGGGGCTAACTGTGCTCGCATTTGAGAGTAGTAACCTTCTCCTACATCCTCTAACATCTGCCCACGCGCTATTCCTACCTGCCTATCCATTTGATCTATTTGATTACGTATATACTGAGGAACTCTATCTCCACTCAGAGACCCATATTGAGTCTCTACTTGATTTACGTAGTTTCTTACTTGTTTTTCGTAATCGTCAACATTTCCAGAAAAGTTGCCTAAGTCCATACTACCCGGTACTAGATTACCTGCCGCATCATAAGTAGCCTCCGTAGATGTAATGGTTTCTCTAGCCCGTCTAGTAGGATCAGCTACTTGTTGGGTAAGCTCTCTTCTAGATTGCGAAGCTTGCCCTGCTCTTAGTAGATCTTCTCCTTCTCTAGTTACTGGATTAGTAGTTCTAGCTGTTTGGTAGTAATCTGCTAAGGCATCATCTACTACTCCTTGTCTTTGAGCAGTGGTTGCAGCCGGGCTATTATAAACTTTAGCAGCTTGTACTCTAGCTTGAGCTGCGTCCGCACCTATATTCTCTGTTCTTTGTAATCTCTGAGCAGATCCTTCATCCCAAGCTTGGGAAAATCCTTTTTGCGTTCGCTGCCACCAATTTAAGCCATCATCTGCTACGTTAGAAGTTTGTTGTACAGGAGCTTTGAGGGATTTTCTTAATTGGCCTCCAAACTGATGAGCTACATCATCCGCAGCTCCTGTAATTTTCTGAGCCGCAGAGGATAAGCCTTGTTGCAGATTACGTTGAGATCTTATGCCCCCTACTCTAGAAGCAACGCCTCTAATCGTCTTTTTACCTAGGTTCTTTGTAAGGTTTTTACCCCAAGTCCCCAGGTTTTTAGCTATATCAGTAAAAAAATTAGAATACTTGTACCTAGTAGGAGCCTCTAAGGATCTAGGGCTAGTAGTCATGTACGCAGGCGCAGCTAACTTTGTTGTTTCTACTATAGGAGCTGCAAAGCTAGACTTCTTATACATGTCTTTTATTTTTTTCTGCTTTTTTAATTCGTCTACTACTTTTGCTGCATAGCCAGTAACCTCGTCATTAAATAGGAGGCTTCCTCCTATACCTGCGGTACCTAATACAGGGCTTCCCGAGGCCATTAGATTTAAAGCAGCCATACCCGGCATAGTTCCTCCAGGTAAAGTGCTCCTTTGTTTTTTAAATTGCTCAAGAAAGCTTAAACTCTTAGGAGCTTTCCTTTTTAGGCGCCTGGCCCTAGCTATAGCAGATCTTAGCTTGCCCTGTTCTGCTACAGTAGCTCCAGCTGTCAATAAACCAGTACCTGCTAAAGACTTACCTATTGTTTTTAAAGCCCCCGGATCTTCTCCTAGTACGTTATAAACGTACATAGGGTCTACTATATTTTCTAACCCAGCTGTTATTAATGCTGTAGATCCTAATCTACTTGCTAGTGATTTATTAGCAGTTCTTATTCCTAAAGGTTTGGCTAATGCTAAACCTGCTAATCCTGCAGCACCTCCTAGTCCGCCTGCTAGGGAAGCTTCTAATAGCCTCGCTTTTCTAGGATTATTTTTAAAAAGGTTAGGAGCATTTCTTCTTAGGAGTTCGGAAGAACCTAGCCCCGACATAACTCCCGCAGATGTACCTAAGCCACTAAGAGAGTCTGCATAACCTCCTAAAAGCCCTGTTCCTAAAGAGTCTCCCATAGATGCTAATGCTGGTTTTAAATAGTTGCTATACAGGGCAGGGCCGCCTTCTGTAATGGCTTCAATTATGCTATTCAAATTTGCTTCTTTTACTAGGCGGGGATGCAACATACTATTAGTGGCGTTCATAGTTTAACCTCTTTTTTTACCTAAAAGTGCTCCGAGTACGGTAAGTATATCTTTTTGCGCTGTGTAAATCTTAGCCTCTGCCCAAGAAGGCATTGGCTCGCACCCACAAGCTAGTTGTTCTAATTCGTCGCAGATAGCTCTTATGCTATTTAAGGAACTGAGCACCATATGCCTATCATCATGTTCTGTACCTTTGCCCATAGACTTCATCATACTTGGCATCTTAGGCATTCCGCTACTCATTAAGCTTTTCATAAGCATACTCATAGGTCCGCCTACCATATCTGTGATGCTACTAGGGCCCATAGGCATAGTTCCCTTACTCTTTATAATAAGGGCTTTAGCTATGGGCTTAGATTTTGTTACTTTAATTTTCATGTTTAGGACCTTTTATAATTTCTAAAGAGTAAGGAGGAGGTTTATATAACTACTTTTTTCTTTTTAATACTTCTAGTAGTTTGTCTTTGCTCATATTACCTAACCTATTACCCACATAACCTCCTATACCAGCTCCTGCTACGCCTCCTCCTCCTACTAGGGCAGTCCCTCCTGCAAGTGATAATAAAGTAGCTGCTATTTGGGCCGCAGCAGGATCGTCTACATCGGCTTTAGCCACTGCATCTAGACTCTTACTAAGCATTTTAGCTAAATCTATCCCAGCGGCTGCTCCTATAAAGCCTCCGGTACCTATACCTCCTACAGTACCTACCGAAGGTAGGGTATACCCAGCCCCCCTACCTAGGGTTTTAGCTAGTTCTTTTATAGAAAATTTAGCTGTTTTACTCATGCCTAACATCGCTTGCTCTTGCCCTAGGTTGTAGTAATATTCCTGTATCTCGTTAATTGTATTGTTAGTCATTTTATATCTCTTTTTTAAATTACCCGCAGTAGATGTATCCGTATACTCCAGAGGCTTGGCCATTCTCGTCGAAGCTCGAAGCTTCCATGGCCTTACCTACTGTCTTTGATCTAATTATATCGTCTGATTGCTTCATAAGGTAGCCAGGAGTTGAACTTGTAACTAAGAGGTCTCCTGGGGCGATGTCTCCACCCTCGTTGCATACTAAGAATCCTGTGCTACTACGGTGCTTGACGTCACCTACCGAAGCTAGTTTAATAGCCCAACCAGAGGTTAAGCTCTCACCTAAAGAAGTCTGGATAGGGTTATCTTCAGTGGCTTCTTGGGTCTGTGCTACAATGCCTACACATATAGCAGAGTTAGCTGAGCTAGTGGCTTGCACAGATCCGCCCACTAGTTCTACTGCGGTGCCCGGAGCTATGTCGCTTGCTGCTTTGTATATGTGGGTCCCTGTGAAGAAGCCTAAAGTAGCGTGTCTATACACCCTATTATCATCGGCAGGGTCAACACCTATATAATTAGTATTCATATTCCCACTAGTTTGGTCTGAATCACTAGGTATAAATTTAAAATATAGTCTAGGACAATTAACGTCTAATTTTAATTGACTGGAAACTACATCAAAGTCTAGAAACTGCCCTCCAGTAGATGTGCCCGCTCTTATAGAGGTTGAATTACTAGTAACAATAATATCGTCCCCTACTGTTAAATCTCCACCCGCAGATATGTTACCACCCGCAGATATGTTACCATTGGTTGCTATAATGTCACCGTTTGTTGATGTAACAGCACCATTGGTTGTTTGAATATTAGCGCTCATAGTAGTGATATTTGAAGTTGAGAAAAGGGATTCACATAATACTTCGCCTAGCTCGCTAACTTGGAAAACAGGCGGATTACTATCCAAGTTATGGTGTATAGTAAAAGTTCCTGCGGAGTTATTAGTGCCTTCATCTAATACTACCTTAATATCATCTATTGAGCTTATTACTAAGGCTGCGTCACCGGATCGATGGGTAATTTTAGCACTTTGTACTTCTGGTGCTATTACGGCGCTACCAGAACTAGTTACTGAGATATTACCTGCAGTACTGATAGTATTAGAAGTATGGAGCCCTGCTATAGTTTTGCCTGAAGGCAGAGATACTCCTCCAGTTACATCTCCCGTAACATTACCCGTAACATTACCCGTGAGTGCTCCTGCAAAAGCGGTAGTGGTTAGGGTATTTGTACTAGAGTTAAACTCTAAATTAGCGTCTCCAAATAAACTAGAGTTACCATTAAATGTATTAACTACAGGTACATAATGATTATTTGATCCCGCACCAGTTACGTTCTGTACTGCTATGGATCCTGAAGTAGTGGCGCTTATTTGGTTAGTACTTGGGTTATAGGTTAATCCGGTATCTGTTTCTAATGCTTGAGTACCACCGGTGGCGCTGTCTACGAAAGTAAGGTATACTGTTTCGTTGGTAGAGTTGTTGGCATTTATAGCAACCGCTGTAGATACCTCTGCTGTGCCTGTAACATTACCTGTTAAGTTTCCAGTTACATTACCTGTAACATTACCTGTAACATTACCTGTAACATTACCTGTAACATTACCTGTCAGAGCACCAACTATAGTAGCGCCTTTGACTTCTCCAGTAGCCTCAATGTTTCCTTTTACTATTTTAGCCATTGTATTTACCTCTTAATCTATCTCGTTTAGGTGAATTGGTTGCAAAAGTTTGATCTGGAGTAACCTCTTCGGGTTGTTTTGCGTAGGTGCTTTGGTTACGTCCACTAGTGCTATAGTTATTTGTAGCAGGACTGCTTCTATCAGAGTAGCTATTACTTCTAAAAGATTTAGGATCTTCGCTATCAGCCTTAGTAGTTACTTCATCAAAACCATCAGGATCGCTAACACTCTGATAGTCATCAAACTGTGCTTCTGCTAATTTTACACCAACTAAGTAGGCTTGTATATAAGGAGAAGTGTGGCTAGAAGTTTTATTCATAAAATGTTCCTTAAGTATACGGGCTTGTTCTTTATTAAATGGAGCAAAGGTAGAGTCGGATCTGGCTTCTTCAGACAAAGCCCTGTACACCTCCTCAGGGTCATGGTAGTCACCCGAAGTAAAAGCATCTCCTTCTACGTTATAAAGAGACTCATCTTGTTTACCTTTATCAGCTAAAACATAATGCTCCTGCCCTCCTACATAAGGCACACCTCTGTTTTTTAAAGTCTTAGATTTCCACCAATCCTCCAGCTCTTGCCCATAACCCCCTACTACTCTAGGGTTGTCTAGTTCTAGGCCTAGCTCTTCTAAAGCTTCTCTCCTGGCTCCTTCTATAATTTCTTCTTCTGTAGGGTATCTAGGAGTATCATACTCATCGTCGTATAATCCCCCTCCTGGAAAAAAGTACGGGCTAGCTTTACTTTTAGGGTCTTGTTTCTTAGCTGCTAGTACTCTTCCAGTCTCAGGGTCTCTAAGCATCACAGTAGCTCTGTGTCTAAATAATTTGTCCGAAGCTGTTTTTTGCTGCGTTAACATTTCGTACATCTTTTCCGCAGCTAGTAATCTCTCTTCATCAAAGTAATTATATTTATTATCAGGATTCTTTGCCGCACTTCGAGTTGCTTCCAAGACTTCTGCTATAGGCATCCACTTAGCATTAAGAGCGTCCCCTTCAGATCCTAATAAAGACTCGTCTCTATCTCCCGCTAAGGCTCGCCTATGGTAGTGCTTGCTGCCTCGAAAGTTACGCCCTTTTGCTGCAGCTTCTGCAGAGAATATCGGATCCCAGTCAATTTTTTTAGCTCTAATACCCGGTATAGCCTTGGGGGTATTGGCTAGTGAGTAGCCTACTTCCTCAAGAGCCTCTCGAATAGCAGCATCGTTAACACTTTGTCCCGGGTCAATACCTCCCCCCGGAAACTTGAGGCCTAACCCTCTATCTCTATCATCTTGTACTAAAAGATTACCCGCATTGTCGTGAAGCCACAATGCTACTCGGTCTCTATAACTAGGATCGCTAGAGGCTATTTTAATCCCTTTATATGTTTCTTTACTAGGTATTTTATAGTTCAAAAGTTGCTCTTCAGGTGTATAGTTTTTATTTTTATATATAAAGGTGCTAGGGATCATTATAAAGTCCTGCAAACTAAAGGAGTGTATGTATATGGATTACTCAAAGTTATTACTAAATTCTATAGCTAACGAAGGTTTTGAAAAGTTCGCTACTAACGATATTTCTAAATCGTTTAAAAACTTTTTAAAAAATTCTCCTAAGATGCCTCTTGTAGCAGGTGCTACTGTAGCTGGTGCTGGGTTAGGGGCCTTAGGTGGGTTAGGTGGTTATCTAACACAAGACGCTTTACTAAATGATTGGGGAGGTCATAGAATTAATGCCAAAGACCTTAAAGATTACGGCCGACTTATTTCCCACATGGCTCCAGATAGTGCTGGGGATATACTGCCTAACCCCGCAAGAATGCTTGATAATCCAAATTTAAGAAAAATAATGATGGGTACGGGGTCTTTAGCGGGGGCGAGTCTAGCCGGGTTAGGTATGTCGGACACGCCTATAAAAAAAGTATTAGCCAAGGCTTTTAAAGATAAAAAAACAGCAGCCAAGGCTCTACTACTAGGCATTCCTCTCGCAGGAGCGGGAGCAGGGCTTGGTGCTGCAGGTGGGTTAGGTTTAGCTGCTGGTTTAGAAATTAGCAATAGGGACCCTAGAGAGTTAGAAGCATTTATAAGAGGTAATATAGACGGCACCATGGGCAATAAAATACCTATGGTAGGTAATAAATACAAGCTGGAAGATCTATTAGACTTTAGAAAAACTAAGCATAGCAGAAAACTTCTTAAGTCTCTTGGTATTGCGCCGGGAACTAGCTTTTTACGTACTCCCGGATTAGACAAAGCACTCATTTTTGGAGGCGCAGGTGGTGGAGGTCTAGGAGGTTTGTTACTAGGTGCTTCAACGGCTGCCGGACAAGTTGTTAACCCTTCTAAGTCTATAACTTCCAATGCTTCAAAAGCATTGGCTAAAACTAAGAAGGCTCCTCTTAACTTATTAGAGATTATTAAAAGAGCTCTGTAAAAATTGAGTAGTGACTTACTTTACTTCTTTTTTTACCTTTATGTAGTCCGTGATTAGCGTGTTGCTCTCCGTCCCGAGTAGCCTTAGATTTCTTGCGACTAGCTGCAGTTAGCTTCTTTCGTCCTTTCTTAGATGCTTTAAGTGCGGCTATAGCCCTAGCAGGTAGGTACACTCCTTTGCCTTTCTTCTTTTTTTTCTTTTTACTCTTTTTTTTCTCGGCTGCCTCTTTAGAGAACTCTAGTAGTTTATATACTAACTCATCATTAACGCTAGCTTTTTTCTTTCTTTCTCCGCTCCACTGCCAATCTTGTTTAGTCCATTTTTTAAGCTTATTGTTCTTAGCAGTAGGCTTCTTACCTTTGTACTTCCCACCCGAATCTTTATAGTATTTTACAGCTAGTTGGGCTGCTCTAGCCGACCATTTACCGCCCATTTTAGCTTTAGCTCTAGCTTTAGCTCGTGCCCATTTAGCCGGATCTCGTTTAGTGGCCGTTCCTTTAGGTTTTTTTTTGCTACCAGCGTGTTTTTGCAGTAGAGCATTTTTTATTTGTACTGATAATTTCATTATATAATCCTGGCTAAACTATTTAGGCTGTTTATCAGAAGGATCCTTTTAAAGTGAGGCCATAAGCAGAGGGCAAACCTCTACCAGTAGCTGCAGTATCCTGTATCATCCTTGAGGTGTTACTCATGCGGTTTTCCTGATAAGGATCTATTACTCCTTTAACCTTACCTGCGTATAAGCCTCCTCCTAAAGGTAGCTGTTTTTTCTTAAAAGCTTTAACAGCACTCGAGGCTACGTTCATTGCAGGTCTAGCAGCTCGCAGTAGGCTATTTCCAGCAGGATTATATTGTTTAGAATGATCTAGCCCATCGTTAAGGTACCTAGTTAAGTTTCCTTGAGCTAGCTCCGTTCTTTTACGGTCTACTTTTCTGGAAGTAGCCTTAGATGTCGAAGAAGGTGAGTATTTCTTAGTTACCGAGGAGGGGCTTTTACTTTTAAAGTAGTCTTGAGGGTTTACTTTTTGTTTGGGATTTGCAAGTTTTAATAGCCCTGCTTCTTCTAGAGCTACTTGGGCTCCTAAGCTATAATATTGGTTTGCAATCTTTATCTGTGCTTCTTTATTCATAATAAATATCCTTTATATTAAAAATTAAATGTGATTAAACGGCATTGTATTAACTATGTGGCGGGTAGCTTGAGTGTCTCCTCTTTTAGCAGCATTTACTCTTTGTCTCATATTAACTTGCCCTCCTTTAGCAACTCTACCCATTGTTCTAGTAGCTGCGGTAATACCTGCAGGACTAAGAGGACTAGTTACGGCTGTAGCCATGTCTACAAAAGGGGCTGTGACCGCCTCTACAGCACTAGTTGGTCTAGTTGGTGTTGGTGAGTACTCTTTTTTTAATTGATTTCTACCTTCTCTGCTAGTCAGTTTATAAGCATCCTGGGCATAACTTATAGGGCCTATAGCTTTGCTAGCTACCCCTAGTGATTTACTAGCTGCCCCTAGTGCTTTACTAGAGGGGGTTTTTACTTTATTAAGTTTAAGGGCGGTCGGTGTTTTAGGCAGGGCAGCTGTAGGTGGTCTAGGGGCTGGATTAGCTTTCTTGTAGAAATTATTTAGAGCTAATTTAACCCCCATATCATAAGCTTTTTTGATAACCTTGGAGGAAGGGGTAGTAGGGGTTTTATTGGTTTTTAAAGCAGGTCTGGTAATACCAGGATTACTAGATGGCTCACGTGCTTTGGGAGGGGGTGTATTTTCTTTTAAGGCAGGATTATTTTCTCTAGCTAAATAATCTTTAAATCCTTTTTTAGAATAACTACTAGGTTGTTTTAAAGAGTATTGTTTATTGCCCAAAGTTTGTTTTATTAATTCATTAGCTGTTGAAATGGGGCCTAGCTTACTAGCTAGTCTCTTATATGCCCTATTAGTTACCTCTAGAACCCTACCTCCCGTATTTAAGGCTTTTTTAGCCTCAGTCGGTTTCTTATAACGAGATTGGTTTTTATAAGAGGCAGTATCCTTTACTACATCGAATACCCCTTTAGCTAAGGAGGTAGACGGGTTGAAACTGGTTGCTATGCTTACTGCTTTATCTAAATCGTCTCTGGAATTATCACGACGCACCTCTACCTTAGCCCTAGCCCCTTCCATTAGGGTTTCTTGCATCCACTTTTGCATTTCCTGCTCAGACTTAAACCCTAAAGTAGGTGTTTGATTGCTCTTAGTTTTCTGCCTATCCGCTATAGCCATCATAAGAAGTGACGGTACTTTAGACTCTCCAGTAAGCTCTCTTCCGTACATAGGATGGTCTTGCATTTGTTGGGTGGTGTCATATGCAATCTCTGACCATTTTTTTGCTATCTTAGTTCTTTTATACATTTTAAGTGTTCTCCGTATCTATAGCCCAGTTTCTAAGAGCAGCTTTTCTTTTAAGTGTAGGGTTTTTTAAGTATTGTGCTAAGTGTCTTGCTTTAAAAGATTTCCATCGTTTTATTTGCCTAGCATCATCCTCGGTGCGGCGACCTTTAGAGTACCTATCATACCATTGTAGCCAACCTAGTGGGTCTTGCTTGTTTATCCAGTGCTCTGGCCACTCTTTCATAGATGCTTCGCTTGGTGCGTCACCGTATACTTGGTCGAATACACCCATCTCCGCTAAGTCCTCTGGTGTAAAGTCAGGTAAGAACTCTGCTTCTAGGGACGCTTGTTTATTTAATAAGTGCTCTTTTATAGCTTTAGCTTGTTCTACATTATAAGCAGAGAACTGACCCCCCTGCTGACCGTACTCATATAGAGAATCATATACCTCTTGCGGATCGTAATACTCACCTTTAGTAAAGGCATCACCTTCTACGTTATATAGGCTATTATCTATATCACCTTTGTCAGCTAGCACTATGTGCTCGTGGCCTCCCTCATAGGGGACGCCCCTCTTCTTTAATGCCTTGTCCCGCCATGCTTTCTGAGTAAGTAAGTGAGGTGTATTACCTATTACCCTAGGATTCCTTAGTGTCATACCTAACTCCTCAAGAGCCTCGCGTCTAGCTCCTTCTAGTATCTCTTCTTCAGTAGGAGTTCTAGGGGTATCATACTCGTCGTCATATAGCCCGCCACCAGGGAAATAGAACGGACTAACATCGTTGAAGTTTCTATCTTCACGGCTATTAGCCGCTAGTAGCTTGCCTGATTCAGGATCTCTTATGAGTAGAGTAGATCTATGGCGTAGGAGGGGTTGGTCTTCGGCTGTTTTACTATTTTCTATGGCCTCTAAGAACTGCTCTTTGGTTTGAACCTTGTCTATATAGTCAGCGAAATCCTCCGCTGTTATTTTACGTTTACTCATAATGCTAGGATCTCTGACAGTGTACCCTAAAGCAGGGTGGTCTTCGGGAGGTGCAGTGTAATCCTTAGAATCTAGCTCGTATACATAGCCCTCAGGGTTTAGTTCTTTATAATCTTTCATAACTAAGCGGTTATCTTTAGTTACTCCCCAAGATCCTCTAGACTTGTTTCTAGCTAAAGCATACAGAGCTGCGGCTATAGGATTATCCGCCGCATATACACCAGCTTCTCCAGCTTCCTCTTTACCTGTATGATGTGGAGGTACTCTTAGTTCTAATTCTTCTAGATCTAAGGGCGAGCCGTGGTATAGACGCTTTGCTTCTGAGGTCTTAACCTCAGGAACAATGCTCTCTACGCCGGGTTGGTTGCGGAAGTTATTAACTATGTCTCTGTAATGGTTAGCTAGTTCCTTAGCAGCTTCTCTGTGTTTTTCTATAGGTCTATAAGGCTTACCTTTTCGTTCCCGGTTACGATATTCCCGTTGAGCTCTTTGTTCTATTACTCTATCTTCGGGAGTATCTATCAGAATACGTTTATACCCCTCAGTTAGTTCGGGTAACTCTAGTATATGGCTACCTTCTATTACATGAGGCTTGTCTAGACTTAGAGCTTGTTGAATTACTCTAGTAGATACGTCTTCTGGGTACCCAAGTGTTCCTTTGTCCCAGTATTCTGGATACTCAGATTCCATAATAGGCCCTGTAGTTACATCAAGTCTGTGTAATGGAATACCTAGCTGCTCAGCTAACTGACGTGCATAGGTAGTTTTGCCTGCACCAGAGTGACCAGTAACCAAGATGTGTTTTAGTTGCTCTTTGGCGCTGGAGGTCTTATCCCAATCGTGGTCTGGATCTAAGCCCTGCTGCTGCTCCCACTCCCGCATCTTGCCTCTTAGAGCCTTCACTAGTAAAGCAGATTTGCTATCTTTATCTAGGTCTGTTGTGTAGTGAGCACTACCTCCCCCAAGTGGGTGGTCAGGATGAGACATAACAACGTGCATGTCTTTTACACCTCTTTTCCTGGCTTCTTCCTCAATATACTTAATAAAATTATTTAGGTCGGGCTTTGCTTCTGAGGTCTTCTCTACTTGCTTACCTAGTAAGTAAGCCTCGGCATCTTGGCTAGTAGGGGCTACGTGAGTACCTCCTATGGCCTCGCTGAGCATATCTAGGTACTTCTGTTCTTTACTAGAGTGTTCTGGACTAACCGCGTAGCGAATGTCCTCTTCTACAGAAGTGCCTCGCTCTTTGCTTCGGTTACCTATTTGGGTAAGTCTTTGTATTAAGTCTGGTTCTAGTATAACAGCTCTATCTGCGGCTTCTACCATTCCAGGGATACGGAATAAGCCTGGGGGATAGCCCTCCATTAGCACCCGCTTGCCTGCTTGGTGTGCGGCTAGTAACCTATCCGCTTTTTCTTGACGTAACCGTGGTTTATCCTCACTAGCAGGCTCTACAAACTTACCATCTACAACAGAGCCTAAATCAGTGCCCTCTACTATGTCGTACTGGTCTCTTATCTTATTAAGAAGAGTAGACTTACCTGCTCCCATACGGCCTGTTAGAAGGTCTATTGAAGAGGTCTTCTCTACTTGTTCTAGGTACTCAGGCGGGATGATGCCGCTTGGGGTGATTACCATCCCATGAGGGACATCGCCTGCATATAGTTTACCTAAGTACTCCTCTTTGTAATGCTGCCATAACTCCTTAGGGTCTTTGGCTATTAGCGACGATATTTCGTCTGTAGTTAGATCCCTATGTCTTCTCTTATAGTAGTTATCCTTATCAGCCTCATAGGCCTCTTCATTGAAGGGCTCTAGCTCTACTCCATGGAATTTAGTCTCAGGTATGTCTTTTAGAAGCTTACCTAGGTTTACACGTAGCTTTGTAGTATCAAACTGGTTAATAAAGTGCCTAGGATCTGATACCTTGTCGGGGTCAGGTTCCGAGAAGAATACAGAAGGTCCTAGCCTACTAGCAGGCTTGTGTCCTTTTAACGCTTCAGATAGTTCTTTACGCCAATCCTCTTCTTTAAGATCTCTGTGTCTTAGAAAGGCCTCTGTCATTTCAGGGTCCTCGGATATTGCCTTCTGTGAGGCTAACCCCTTGCGCATGATTAGGTCTAAGTTCTGCTTAGGCACCGCCGTTAGTACGCTGAGGTCATTGGCGTTTTTTTTTAAATACTGTTCTTTAATCTCGGGAGTGACTAGCTCTACACCAGGTAGTTCTTTATACCTGTTTACAGAATCTCTGTAGTATTTAAGAAGAGCTTTAGCTGCTAACCTATGTTTAGCTAGTTCGTTAGGCTCTCTGCCTGACATCTTTCTTTTAAGATACTCTCTGTTAGCTCTTTGTTCTATTACACGGTCTTCGGGTACATCTACCAGTAAGCGTCTATACCCTTCCGTCATTTTAGGTACGTAATGTAGCTGCGTACCTTCTATTACATGAGGGTCTTTCATTTCTAAAGCTTCTGATACTACTCTCTCTGATAATCCTATAGGCCATCCAATATTTTTATACTTATACTTCCCCGAATCTATGTACTTAAAAGTAGGTTCATCTAAATCATGTACCGGAAGTCCCAACTCCGCAGCTAACTGCTTTGCATAAGTAGATTTTCCTGCTCCGGAGTGCCCTGTTACTAGTACATGTTCTGTATTCTCAGAGGCTTGTTTACTAAGTAGCTCTCTTACCTTACTTAAAGCCGTATAGTTACTCTCGGCTATACCGCTACCAAATATTATATCTCCTTCTAAACCTTCTAATACTTCTTGCAAAGGTGCTGTTTGTAGATTGGCTATAGCATCACCTTCAGAACCTAAGAGGGATTGGTTACGTTTACCTAACCTAGCTAGTAGGTATTTAGTTCTACTAGATCCGTGCCCCATGTGACCTTTAGCGCTTCCTGAGGACACAGCGTCCACGGTATCTAACCCGGGTAACTCTTCTATAGACTCTACGTCGTACCCTGCTTCTTCTAGAAGCTCTCGTTTAGCTGCATCGGTAATAGATTCCCCTGCGTCTACACCCCCACCTGGGAACTTATAAAAGCCTTGACCTCCGAAACCGTGTAGAAGCTTACCTTCGGGGTCTACCCCAAATATAGTTGTTCTAAGTCGCTCTGAGGCTGTTTTTCTAGTATACCCATAAGTCTTCTTTAAGTAATCCTCTGGCAGTTTGTCTAATACAGCCTCGGATAAGCCCTTACTTCCTGGGGTTAGCACCCTACCAAAGTATCCTAAGTATCCGGGGGTGCCTTCCATAACGGAATGTTTTAATCCTTCAGACAAAGCGCTTAGATTTTTTCCTATATAGCTTTTTGCTAATGACTTTTTATTTATTTTTATACCCTGAGGTACATAAGGGAGTAATTCTTTAATTTCGCTATCTTCTAAGGAATTTAATACGGTAGCCATACTAGTAGAGGCGGCGTCATCTACGTGTAAAGTTAATAGGTCTTTGTGTTGATGAACATGGGTGTTATGTAGAGGGTGTCTAAAAGAAGTCCAAGCAGATTGCCCTACTTCGGGAACTGCTATATTAGAGGGTAAAAAGCCTATGCTCTTTAAATCTTTTAAAGTTAGCTCTTCTCTTGGTAGGACTATTCTAGCTAAAGGATCTGCTCCGGAGGTTATGTTGTACTTCTTACTATCTTCTATAGCCTTTTGTAAAACTCTACTAGCCCTACGCTTTTTCACAGAGTCCGCCATATCTGTAAACTTTAGTTTTCTTAACCCTTCTTCTAAAGCGCTCATACTAGCATTAATAGTTTTATTTACATTAGGTATTTCAGGCTTAGGCACTTTTATTTTTTTAATAGCTTCGACAGCCTCCGTATATAAGCTAGCAGTCTTAGACATCTCTGTTACTTGATCTACTATGCTTTTGCTAGCTTTATTGTCACTAGGAAAATGTACTCCTAGCTGTAGTCTACTATGTGCTATGATGTCGGCTATATTATCCCATTCATCTGCCAGATACGGATACTTTTCTTTGTAAAACTCAGCTAGCCCGTATCCCATCATAGAATGGCCTGAAGGGTAACTGGGAGATTCTGAAGAACTAGTCCTGTTTATTGGAAACTCTTTATCGTGCTCTTTAAGGATTTCATAAGGCCGTCTTCTCTTAAACTTGTCTTTGTAGTAAAACGCTATGGTATTCCAATCTTCTGAAACAAGCTGAGCTTCTTCTTCCAAAGTATCTAGTCCGTACTTATTAGCAGTGGCCGTAAATAGCTTCAAAGGAGCCTTATCAGCTACTTTCAAAATACTTTTAGGCAGTTTAGATTCTGTTACGGTCTCCTCAACTTCATCCAGCTCCATAGTTGTTACATGACTTAAGTCTTCCGGAGGTAGGCCTATTTTTATACCGTCATAGTTTACTTCCAGTACCTGTAGTTCTCTATCTCTATACTTTTCAAATTGAGGAGCAAATTTCATTTAACAATCCCACTTTCTAAGCGCTTTGCAAATACTCTTATCGGGGGTTTTTGAACAGTCTATATTATGTTTCTTCTTCATACCCCCCATTCTAGCACAGAAACTTTTTCTTCTTTTTGCTGACTTAGGAGATTTTTTAGCTTGCTTCTTAGAGACAGGTCTTTTTAGGTTGGCCCCTTCTGTTCTTTTAAAATGAGCCCTACCTTTTCGATTCAAACCCCCATCTCTAGCTTGGTACTTCTTTTTTACCCCTGCTTCTTTATCTAAGAGCATAGCTGCTGCTAACTCTCCTAGATTAGCTACTTTAGGGCTTTCATAAGAGCTGCACCCACAACCACAGTCACCCCTCTCTGCTGTTTTAATAAAGCTAGTTACTACTGTGCTAGTTAAATCTAGAAGTAAATTATTCATGCTTATGTTCTCCTTTATGTAATTGTCTATGCATTAATTCTTTAGGTATATAACTCTCTGGTTTGTAAATAGCGTTTAAAAGCCCATGCCCTGCTAAAGTACCATATACACCTAGCCCTCCCAGTCCTGCAGCAATAGGCATTTTATATTTTTTAGGGATCAAAGAAGATGCTAAGTACTTCAGACCTACGCCTGACGCTAACGCAGGTACAGCTCCAGTTAGGTAGGTACTGTACGCATTCCTCATAGACTTGTTAGCTAATTCTTTTTGTTCTTCATCTAGTATTCCTTGTTCCTCTAAAGTATCTATTGCTTTACTTCCTAAAATAGACGCCCTAGCTTCTTCTGCTAAAGTTCCTAAACTACCTAGTGCAGCTGCTCCCAAAGCCCATTTAGCTCCTCTGCCTTTTAACCCTGCCTTTAAAAGCTTTAGTTTATTTTTAGCGCCTCCTGAAGCAACTAATCCTTCTAGTAAAGTAGGTGCTAGCTTATTAGTAGTTATCTTATCCGAAGCAATGGCTAGAGGTAACGCGGAAAAAGCTGCTAAATCAGATCCCATATTAAAAGCCTTAGATAGCGGGCTAATGTCCATTGTGGAATGCCCTACTTCATGTGCTAAAACTCCGGGAGTCCATTCGCCCGTATCATAGTTTATAGAGTGGTCGTAAGGATTGTAATAAGCATTAGTTCCTCTTAGGTTGGGATCTATATTCTTTAAGAAGGTAGGCTCTTCTCCTTCCTCGAACCCCATGTCCTTAACTAGGGCTTCTTGCATCTTCCTCTCTCTAAACCACCTTGGTATTTTAGTATTGCTGTGCTCTTCTGAGAATAAGTCTGACTCCGAAATAGTTTGGCTAAGTTTAGTTAGGTGCCTTTTATTATAGATTCTCATCAATAATGTCCTTTATTTCAGAAGTGTATAGTGTTAAATCTTCTACTACCCGTAATTGTTTTGAAGTTTGCTTATTAGTAAAACTAATTTTTAGATCTAAGCCAGTAGAAAAGACCCTAAATAAACAGAACTCAGAATCATTAGTTGCATACACAGAGCTGGGTGTTAATCTATAAGTAATTTTAGCTTCTTTACTTGGTCCTAGTACTACTTTTAATATTGCTTTTATTTTAACTAATAAGGTACTAGGCAGTAAGCTAGTTTCTACTACTCTTAGGCTTTCTTCTAGAACTATCTTAGTAGTTACGTTTACTAACTCTTTTCTTGATACTGATTTAAGGCTAGTGCCTTCTATTTCTTTTTTTAGCGCTTCTATAAACGCACTTTCACAATCTAAAGTACTTCTAACAGAGTGCCTTATCATAGATACTAGCTTTCTTTTTTTACACTCTTTAATCAAGCTCTTCATCTGGCCTACTAAACTACCTTTTTTAAATTTGCTTAAGAATTCCAAATCCTCATGGGTAAAGCTAGTTAGGTTGAACTGAAAGAAGGGGGTAGAATCCATTATATTGGGGGATTCTAAGTCGCTGTAAAACTTGTAAACTACGCCATTAGTTAATACTCCGAACTTTACCCTAAGGGCTGTAAAGTACCTAAATAATTGGCTGACACTAGATTCTTCTAATTTGTCTTCTATTTTCTTACATTCTATAATAAGCTTTGGTTTTCCTGAGGACATTAAAGCGTAATCTACTTTTTCGCCTCGTTTTATACCCACATCTGCAGTTAATTCTGCCATAAGATGTTTGGGATTAAAAACATCATAGCCTAGGATTCCTAGCATCGGTAGGACTAGGGATGTTTTACTTCCCTCTTCAGACTCTATGTATTCTTTTATTTCACTAGCTCTAGATGCTAGTATTCTTAATTCCTCAATAACCATACATTCAACCTTGTGAGTTACTATGAAGACATACCTGTACAATGATAGTATCGGATCATGTGAACTACTAGATTCTATGGGATCTGACTTAGACATTGTTAACGCGGCTAGGGTAAGCTTTAATGTAGAGCATGTAGAAATCTCTACTAAAGACGAGAAACTAATTAACTACCTATACAAGAATAAACATACGTCCCCTTTTGAGCACTGTGTACTGAAGTTTAGATGCGTAGTACCCTTATTCGTAGCTCGACAACATATGCGTCATAGGACCTGGAGCTACAATGAGGTTAGTAGGCGATATACTAGCGAAGAGCTTGAGTTCTATACACCTGAAACTTTTAGGCCTCAGCACAAATCTAATAGGCAAGCTTCTGAAGATACCGATACTAATCCTATCATACGTAGTACACCAGGCACTAACCTTACTTGGACTACTAAAGCTAGTGATTCTGTATTAAAGCATACTCGTAAGAGTGTTAGGTTGTTTAATACTCTTTTAGAATCGGGCGTATGTAGAGAGCAGGCTCGAATGGTGCTGCCTCAAAATATGTACTGTAAGTACATAGCAACAACTAATTTGCATAATTGTTTAAAATTTATACATCTTAGAAATAAAAAAGACTCTCAATGGGAGATTAGGGTACTGGCTCAAGCCATGGAAGCTACTATTAAAGACCTATTCCCCACAACTTGGAAAGCGCACTGCGCAGTAATGGAAGGTAGAACTAAGTGATTAAGTACGCAGATTTTAAACTTGCCGACTCTTTTATAGACGGTTTTAAAGATACTCAACCTAACTGGGGTCCTATTGGATACTTTACTTACAAGCGTACTTACGCTAGGCCTTTAGGCGAAGGGGCTACTGAAGAATTTTGGCAAACCTGCCGTAGGGTTGTCGAGGGTGTATATCGAGTGCAAAAAGCACATTGCCAACAGCATAATTTACCTTGGTCTGATAGCAAGGCTCAGAGATCGGCTCAAGAAATGTTCGATCGTATGTGGGCTTTTAAATGGTTACCTCCTGGAAGAGGTTTATGGGTAATGGGTACTGATATTATAGAGCAAAAAGGCGGTGCTGCTCTTAATAACTGTGCTTTCGTAAGCACCCAGAATCTATACTGGAATTTTGCCGACCCTTTCTGTTTCCTTATGGATATGAGTATGCTAGGAGTAGGTGTTGGTGGGGATACTTTGGGAGCAGGGGAAGTAGCCTTATGTAAGCCTAATATAGATAAAGAATTAGTCTTTGTGGTAGAAGATTCTAGAGAAGGTTGGGTTGATTTAATCCGACATGTGCTAGATAGCTATGTGGGTAAGCACCGGCTTTGCTCGGAGGTAGATTATTCTCAACTCCGCCCTAAAGGCGCCCCTTTAAAAGGGTTTGGAGGGTTTAGTTCAGGACCTGCTCCTCTTATTGATCTAGTAGCTAACATACATAAGGTGCTGGACACGCCGGGGCTGTTGTCTAATGCTACTGTCACTACTTCTCAGATAGTGGATATATTTAACTATATCGGTAAATGTGTAGTTAGTGGAGGTATTAGACGTACGGCTGAGATAATGTTTGGAGAGCCAGGAGATCAAGAGTTCATTGAACTTAAGCAAGATCAGGAAGCTCTTATGGATAGGCGCTGGGCTAGTAACAATAGTATCAAAGCCTCTGTAGGGCAGGATTACAGCTCAATAGCTCCTTTAATAGCCTCTAATGGTGAGCCGGGAGTTATTTGGTTAGATAATATGCGGGAGTACTCTCGTATGATAGATCCTGCGGATAATAAAGATAGTAAAGTAATGGGAAGTAATCCTTGTAGTGAACAAAGCCTTGAGCCTTATGAACTATGTTGCTTGGTAGAAACATTCCCTGCTAACCACGAAGATTTATCTGATTGGCAAAGGACACTTAAGTATGCTTATTTATACGCCAAAACAGTTACACTTATTCCTACTCATAATAGTAATACTAATAGCGTTACTCTCCGTAATAGGCGTATTGGTTGTAGCCAGTCTGGTATTACTCAGGCGATGGCGAAATTCGGAAGATTTAACTACTTGGATGGATGCGATTCCGGATGGAAATACGTACAAGCACTTGATACACAATACTCCGATTGGTTATGTGTTCCAAAAAGCATTAAAACCACCTCGGTAAAACCTAGCGGTACCGTAAGTTTGCTATGTGGAGCTACCCCCGGGATACACTATGCTCACAGTGAATATTACATTAGGAATGTACGTGTAGATGACACAAGTCCTTTGGTAGAGGCTGCTAGATCTGCAGGTTATTCTTTAGAATTATGTAAGTATGCTCCCAATACCTGGGTTGTTAGCTTTCCAGTCAAAGAAGAAAACTTTGCTCTAAGCAAAGATGATGTTAGTATCTGGCAACAGTTTGCTAATGGCGCTGATCTACAAGCTTATTGGGCTGATAACCAAGTAAGCATTACAGTAACTTTTAGACAAGATGAGGCAAAGGATATAGAAGCTTGCTTAGATCACTTCCAAACCCGCTTAAAATCTGTTAGCCTGCTTCCTATCTCAGACCACAAATATGAACAAGCACCTTATATAAAAATCACTGAGGAAGAGTACTGGGAGCTAAAAAATAAGGTCACTGGAGAAATCAATGTATCTGGTAATGTGCATGATACAGAAGATAACTTTTGTGACAGCGGGAAATGCGAGATCTAATATGATTATAACCAAAGACCAAATCAAAAAGCGTATCAAGCAATTACACAAAAAGCAGTCAGAGCTTAAAGAAGCTCAGAGCTTCTTAGATTTTCCTGATTTAGACATCGACTCTGAGTTAGAAGATATTGAGGAAGAACTTTGGGAGTTAGAGCAAAGCTTAGAAAACTAATTAGTTCATTAAACTAGTTAGGTAACCTTTGGCTGAAGATCCTGCTCCTTGTAAAGCTTCCATAAGGCGCTCTTTATCGATTTGAGCGTCAGTAGATAAGTGGCCTAAGTGCTTCTTAGCACCTTGCAGGCCTTTACCTGCTAGTAGCTCCTCTAAAGCATTTAACTGAGAAGATCCTATAGCCGAGCTAGGCATCATCTGCCCTAATCGCGTAGGCAAGTTGGCTCCTAAGGCTTCATAGGCCGCTGGAGACATTGCTACTCCTCCTACAGCCCCTGCTCCACCTAATAATTGCCGTAACCTTTTGCCCAAGGAGGCTTCTTTAATTAAGCCGGCTTCTTCTAAAGCTAGTTGTTGCCCTAGTGAGTAAAATTCTTGGGCTTGCTGCTCTGCTGCTTGTTTAGTTATCATGATTAACGTCCTTTTCTTAGGTTTTTAATATGATCCACAAGTTCTTTATTATTTTTACCTGATAAAGGTGAGTCATCTAGTAACAAATTTTGGTGGCCTAGGTTTTTGCCTCCTGCTAAGGTAGAAGAGTTTTCTAAGTACTTACGCATAGCTTTTTTTCTATCCCCTCTCACTATTCCCTTATCTACATCGCTATCAGGTATGTCTCTTATTTTTTTAAAAGAGTCTGTAGGAGTTATTTTTTTAGATTTGAAACTCATTTGTTGCTCTTTAGGAGGGTTGATGTCTTGCATCCTACCAAAAGTGGCTTTGCCTTTATTTTTTTTAGATACTTTAGGATTCTTAGGTCCTGCTACCTTAGTTAACCCGGCTTCTTCTAAAGCTAGTTGTTGCCCTAGTTGGTAATAAGAAGTAGCTATTTTCTCTGCTGATTCTTTTGTAAGCATATATGGATCCTTTGTATGTTAAGTATATTACGTATAATACGTTTATTAAGTATAGTAGCTTATTTACCTCCGCTCCAACGAGCGGCTCGGCCTCGGGTATCGTAGTGTACAAATGTAGAGTACTTGCCCACTCCGCCTTGAAGCATCTTACCTTCGCGTATAAGTTGTAGTACGGTTCTATGTACTTCTGCCGGGGCCATGCCTGCTACTTTGATGTCAGCTGCTCTAGCATTCATGTGTTGAGACTTCTTAGCCCCTCCTATTTTCTTATTATACTCGGGGTGTCTATACCCAGAGATTACTCTAATAGGTTCCTGGATATGCTCTCTAAGAACCTGTAACTGCTCTGCTAACTCTTTGCAGTTTTCTAGTTCTTCGCCCTCTGGTAACACTCCGTCGGGGCATTTAAATTCGCTTAGCGAAAAGTTTTGTGTTAGTTGCATATTACTTTCCTTTACCTTAGTCTTAGGTTTCTATCGGCTGTATTTAAAAGTTTACTTAATCTATCGAATTCTTGTTTTTCTTCAGGGGTAAAGTTTTGGAAACCATTATCTCTTAAGTACTTATCCTCCAAAGGCCTTCTAGAATCTAATATAGAATCACGATCTGCTCTAGCATCGTAAATAGGCTCTACGTACCCGAAGGTTTCCGGATTACTCGCGTCTATATCGCCAGTACCCGAAGTGTCATTAACTAAGGCGCGGAGTAGGGCATTACTTCTATTCCGTTGGTTATTCCTAGTCACCGCTTCCTCTTGATTTTGACGCATTTCTCTGCTCATACTGTCATTTTCTAGAGAGGATAGTAGTTCCTGCTCATCTACTGGTTCTTGAGGTATGTTTACAGGTTCTTGCACAGGTTCAGTAGCTCGACGAGCACCAAGAAGATTGCGATTAGCATCTCTACCTCTAATGTCTCTTATTCTTATATCCTCTTGACCTCTGGTATCCACAGGTCCTTGAGCTCCTTCTCTTAACCTTCTTAGAATATCTCTAGCATCTAGCTGATCACCTACTCGTAAGCCTCTATTCCCCAGTACTTCGGCAAAGTCTTTGTAGTTTAACCCTTCTAAGAGGTCTCGATTAGCTTCTACTTTTCCGAACTGATCTCGGAATCTGCGTAGCTGTCTGCCGTAACCTCCGCTTTGTACATTAAACCGATTATCTGCAGCTGCTTCCTGTTCTCTTCGAAGTTCTTCTTCTTCAGTAGGTGCAGGTGCAGGTGCAACTACGGGTGCAGGTGTTGTTGCTGGTGCTGGTGCAGGTGTTGTTGCTGGTGCTGGTGCAGGTGTTGTTGCTGGTGCTGGTGCTGGCTCAGATTTAAAAGCAGGGCCTCCCGTAGCTGGGTCAAAATCCATATTCTCGTAAACTTGTTCTGTAGTCTGTTTAACAGGAGGTTTAAAAGCAGGGCCTCCCGTAGCTGGGTCAAAATCCATATTCTCGTAAACTTGTTCTGTAGTCTGTTTAACAGGAGGTTTCATGGGAGACTCAGAAGGTTCTGCTATAAATTTACGTTGTTCTGGTTCTAAGAAGGACTGTAAAAAGTTATTGTAGTTTCTACTTACAGGCTTACCTACATTCTCTTTTAAATAGTTAGCGGCTACGTCTGCTGTAGGTTGTATATAGTCTCTATAGCCTTTTTGTAGTGTTTTACCCATACGAGAGGTGCGAGACATTATGTCATCTAAAAAAGCGCTACCTCTTCGCCTTCTAGACGGAGCGGGTGGGTTACTAGAGGTAGGTTCTTTAGGAGAGGGTTTTTGTTCCGGTATAGGAAGTTTTTTAGATTTTAAGAGAGGTGGTGAGGAGGGTGGTGTCTTTTTTTGTGAGGTTGCACCAGGCATCTCAGTACCCGTCCCCACGGACCCTCTTTGAGGGGTTGAGCTACCAGGCCTATTAGCAACCTTGTCAAAAAATTCTGTTTGTGCTAGGTTTGTCCCAGCCTCGTAAGCTCTCATATAAGGTGACATTATGTACTCTCCTATTAATAAACATTATAAACTTAGATTAGAAGGCGCTAAGCTACTTGCTACTATGAGCCCATGCCCTAGAGGACAAGTAGGCGCTATTATATTCCATCCTACTACATACGTAATTATAGCTGACGGATATAATGGCCCACCTAGAAAAGGAGGCGTCCTGTGTGGAGGTGCCGAGTGCGAACGTAAGTGTCCTAGCGGCACTCAAATACAAATAGGATGTCATCATGCGGAAATGAATGCTATTTGCAATGCTGCTCGCCAAGGAGCCAGTACCTTAGATATGGCTATAGCTATTACATGTGAACCTTGTCTTATGTGCGCTAAGCTATTGCACCATGCAGGGATAACTATGGCTATCTATGAGAGTAATAACTACTCAAGAGACGGTATTAAGTACCTAAAAAATAATGGTATTGGGTGCTTAGAGGTTACTTCTTAACCTTCTTGTACTTGTTTAATTAACAAGCCTAGTTTCCTTTCTGTTCATTATAATTTCCACGACCTTGGTAGTTTGTTAAATTTATAAGAGGTTTACGACTCTTAGTTAGGAATAGCTCGGGTGTATACTCTTCTGCAAGTTCGCCAAAGAAGTTACTAGGGCTACTAGGTATAGTAGAAGGCATGCTTCCTTGCATTCTTTGGTACCTATTTATTTTTTCTATAAGTAGTTTAGCTTGCTGAGGGGTGAGAGCGTTCATTTGACCTTCTAAGGTTCTCTCTAACCTTTGTTTCATTATAGGATGTACTCTATCAGAGTCTAGTTGATCTAATATGTTAAATACATTGTTAGTAAACTGATTAAAGTTACCGGTGGACTCTCCTTCTAAAGTCTTAATAGGCACTTCTAGTTCACCCAATCCAGACTCTATATCAGCTACCGCATCCATAAACTCTATAGGCATCTGATCACTATCTTCATTTCTCATATAGTTTAGTTCTGTACCTGCAGCTTGTATAGCATCTATAGCCCCTAAAGATCTGAGTTTGGCAGCAGGATCAGCATTAGGAACTAGTCCTCGCTGAATTGCTTGTTGTATTTCTTTAGGATTACTAGTGCCAAACTGCCTTGAAAGAGCCTCAAGCGCTTTGGGATTCTGCAAAACTTTTTCCACAGCACTAATAGAAGTCCTCTCATCGTCGCCGAACAAAGCTAGTAAAGGGTTGTCATCATCAAGACTCTCGTAATAGTCTCCAGGAGAAGGTAACGCTCGGTAGTTATCTGTAAAATAGTCTTTAGTTTGCTCTAAATACTTCTTAGGATCAGAAAGCATATTCTGAGTGTATCCAAGAGCGTCTCTATAGGGACTATCAGTCCTTATATCCTCTAAACCTAACCTATTACCTTCTACGCCATAGTAATTGTTGAGTCCTTCCTCTACTTCTGCTTCATAAGCAGCTCTATTCTTTTTATAGGCTTCTAATTTCTTTTTATCTGTAGGTACGAATCTATTGTAATCATAATCCCGAGCCATCCGTTCTTTACGTAGGCTATCGATGTACTCTGCCCGTGTACCTAAGTCAGAATTATCTCCTAATCTAGATTTGTACTCATCATCACCAGTAGCGAAATACAGCTCTTTGTTGAGATCTCTTAGAGAGTCTTCTCCCAACATATTACGTACTAAATCAAACCTATTAGCAGCGTCGCTAACCAAATCTTGAGTACCTACAGTAATAGGTCTAAGAAGCCTAGTACTGACTCTATCTACATCGGTAAGAAAGTCTGAAGCATTATTTTTAAGACCCTGATATTTTCTACCAAAGTATGCTTTCCAGTCTTGACTTCCATCATACCTACGGCCTTCTCTACCTGGGAATTGTCTTCTAGCTGCTTGAGATTGTAGAGCACTTCTTAATCGTTCTTTAACAGACTCATCTGGGTTAGTAGGTGTATTAGCTAAGTTACCCGCCAAAGTTTTACTAGCTTGTATTATGGGTCCTCCACCAGCTGCCGAAGGTCCTTGTACCCCTAAGTTAACAATAGAACTGGGGGGTGTAGTACTAGTAGGTCCTTGGGTATTTGCTTGGGATGGAGCCACAGGAGCTGGTGTCTTAGAAGGTGTAGTACTAGTAGGTCCTTGGGTATTTGTTTGTGGAGGTACTACAGTTAAGTTACCTACGGGACTAGGTACTACGGTACCTGTGGGTCCTTCAATAGCCGTATCTGTAGGTCCTTGGTCTGTGGGTTGTACCTGTCTAAGTTCCTCTACCGGGAATTTAGCTAACTCTTCTGTAGACTCAGGTCTAAGCTGGATACGCCCAGTAGACGCTCTTGAACCTTGAGGCGCTTGAGTAAGTGGCGTAGATTCTCTTCGAGTTAGAGAGGGCTCCGGAGGTATAGGCTGGTTACTAGGACTTTGAGATCCTGGTCCTATAGAACCAGAAGGTAGTGTGCCAACAGGACCCGAAGCTCCTAAGTTGCTAGGTCCTTGCGTGGCTGTATTACTTATTTGGTTCTTGGCTTTTCTGTAAGCCGTAGGTTGAGTTATACGTTGCGTTTCTTTTGCTGTGAAAGTCCCCCCTCCGTAATTTACACCTGGAACGCTACCCGTGCTAGGATCTCTTGTTGCTCCCGCAATAATAGCGGCATCTTCTTGACCTTGTAAATTTTCCGACTTATCATACATATCATTAACGTAATTAGTTAAACGCTTACGCTCTGCGTCTAACTGTTGTCGCATGTCTCTAGGGATCCTAGTATAACCAGGCTTATCGCTTAACTCGTCTAGTTTTTTTAAACGAGCTTCAGGTACTTGAATCGCATTAGACCATTGTTCTCTAAACCCGGTGTCGGTTTTAGCGTCTATTTTAGTATCTAATTTAAGCTTTTCTAGTCTAGCTAGGTTCTCTGCAGCCTCTCCCGCTTCGATAGCTTCGTCGAATCTATAGTCTTTGAGATTCTTTTTTTCAGGAGAGAAAAAGCCTCCTAGCTGATCTTTATAGAACCTTAGTCTGTCAGGACTCATGCCTGCAAATCTTCTGCCTCTAAACTTTTTTTCTGCAGCGTCTCTGTAGGCTTCGAACATCTTGGTATTATAAGGAGCAGTTGCTACATCCATTAGGGATACTGGTCTTCTTTCCTTAATGTCTTTAGGTAAATCCTTGGTTGCGCTTCTATTCTTATTTTGATATACATCCCTAAGCCGTTTTAGCTCATCAAAAGATACCTCTTCTAAGTCTTCCGGTTTTGGGATACTTGGGTTAGGATTGAAAGCTCTTCTAATATCCTCTAAAAGATTACCTCCTCCAAAGGCTCCAAAAAGAGAGCGTTCGCTAGCATCTTCTTGTTCCGGGATTTGTACGGAGGTACTTAGAGGCTCATTACTACGTGTACTCCTGGGACCTTCTGAAGTAGTTCCTATAGGACCTTGACTACCTGTACCCGTAGGGCCAGATACTGTAGTGTCTTTAGGAAGAGGATTAGCTACTTTGGTTAGTAGAGCTCTTCTATAAGGAGATAAGCTACTAGTTTTTATAGCAGAAGATATCTTATATTTAGACTCCTCTATGCTATCTAGCATTTTCTTTTCTTTTTTATCTGCTAGAGCCTGCATCATCTTTAATTGCTTATACTTTGCTTCGTGTGCTGCTATAAAAGGGTTAGCAGAATCGGTATAAGGCACTAGATCTTCAGGAACTTGAGATACGGCAATGGGGGCACTAAGTCCCTGTAGTAAACTATCACTAATAGACACTGCAGACTACCTTTCTAACTTAAAAAATAGAGGATTCTTCTCTACCCTTCATTTTACCAAAGGTGTAGATGGCGGCAGGTAGTCCTGCTACAGTAGCCATAGTAGCTATTAAGCCCCTAGGTGTTCTAGACTGCATCGCTAGTTCATGGGTAATTCTATTTCCCATAGAACCACCAATCATACCAGGGTTAGCTGAAGCGGCTACTGCCGCACCTGCGCTGCCCAGTAATCCAGGAGTTGCTCCTTCTAATCCCTCTAATAAAGCCGAAGGGATACTAGCTCCTCCTTTATAGTAGGCTTCACTAAAGTCTTTTATCCCAGGGAATAAAGACGCAAGGCCGGAAGCACCTCCTCCAATAAGTAAAGCATTACGAGGATCTGACATAGTAGCCAAAGCTTTGGCTAATCTTCCGCCCTCCTTAGTATTTTTAGCTATAGAAGGTAAAACCTTTTTCAGAGAGTCACTACCCACATCTCGTAGTGCTGTCAATATTTTAGCTACGTCAGCCGCCGAAGCATTTTTCTCTAAGTGGGTGGCTACAGCAGATTCTTGTCCTTCTTGGAAAGCTTTAATAAATTCGTTCATGGTATCTCCTTAGTTATCAGATAATTTATTATATACAGCAGTACCTAGTAAAGTAGTTGCTAGTATTGGAAGCAGAGCTCTAGTATTTTGGCTGGTTAGGTGTTTAGATAAGGATTTCTCAGCTTTCAATAACTGAGCATCAGCAATCCCTCTAGAGGTTACATTACTAAGCGTCTTAGAAGCGCCTCTTAGATTTAATTCCCTATTAAGAGTTTTTAATAGGTTTTTATCTATAGCACCTTTATCTACAGCATCCATTAACTGGTTTCTCACACTACGTAGCTGGCTCTTGGCTCCTAGGTCACCTCTTAGACGGCTGCTGGCAAGACCTGCGGCACCTATTCCACCTAAGGCCATGGCTTCTCTAGGGGACATCTTAGATTTTACTGATTCTTCCGGAGTTCCTAATAATTGGCCAGAGGAAGCGTAGTAATTCAACATTTCTTCCTGACTCATAGATTCTTTGACGCTAGCTACTGTAACCCTATCCGGAGCAGAGGTCATAGTGCGTGTTCCTTTTGTAGGGTCTGATTGTAGTTCATTTAAAGATCTAGTCTGGTCACCGATAAGGTTAGAGGAGTTTTGTAAAGGTGTAGAAGGCATAGTTTTAGGAGCTAAAAAATTAGCATTCGCACTATAGCGGCTACTACCGATATTACCTGCAGCTCCAGGAATTCTAGTAGTAGACATCATAGAGGCTAACTTAGTAGGTCTAGAGGTATACAGCTGATTAAGAACCTTTTCGAAATCTGCGCGGGTCCCTGATTTTTTGTTCGTGCTCATTGTATCTTTCCTGAGTGTAAGTTACTTCATCACTAATGGTAACCACCTCCGGACTAGATTCAATATCTTCTAAAAATACATCCTTAACAAGTAGTTTAGGATCTTTTATCCTAGCAAACAACTCCATCTCTCTATCTATAGAGTAAGCTTGCTCATGTGATTTTAAAGACTTAACTACCGTAGGAATTACTTCTTTGAAAGGTTCCGTAAGGCTATTAAGCGTCTTCTTAAACCTTACTCTGGTTCTAGGGTGTTTTGTTACTATGTAACTATGGGCCATATTCATGACACGTCTCCAGTGCTCATCTAAACTATCTTCTGTTTCTAAAACTTGTTGCACAAAGACCGCTAAATCCAAGTCATCTTTAGATCTATCAGACTTAGCAGAAGTCATATACCTCGCGATAACTTGGGGGAAGTTCATTAATTCTTATCTCTGCCAAATAAACTTTGAATTTCACTATCAGAAAGATTACTTTCTTCTGATACAGAAGAGGTCCAAGGAGCAGCGTAAGCAGGTACTAAGTCACTAGGTAGAAGATCTTCTCCTTCCTCAATCACATCAGGGATTTCACTATGTAATTGCTGCAACACGGACTGCGGTAGAACAGTAGGAACTAACTTACTAAGCTCTTCTGTGCTTTTAACCTCTACCTCATCGTAGGGTTTAATGAAAGTTATAGGGTCTTTTTCTGGATCTACAAACATATTGACCACCGTCTCTAAGACTTCCTTATCTAATTGCAACTCTCTATCAATAGTGTGCCTAATAAACTCAGACTTACTCATACCTGCTTTTAAAGCAAGCATACTAAGACCTTCGTAGTGTAGATCACTTATATAAAAACTTCTAGCCCTATTCTTATCTAGCTCATCTTTTAGCTGCACGGCCAAGGCTTCAGATACTCTAGGTATTAAGTGAGTAGGTGTAACATACTGCTTAGCAGGTAACATGTTACGTAACTCGTCCTCTAGCTTTAGTAGTGTGTGTATATCACTGCCTTCTTCTAAGTTTTCGCACTTAGCTCGCTTACTAGACCACCGAATCCAGTTGGCCTTATCTAAGAAACTATGTTTGTGTACCAAGGTTTCAAAGGTTCTAGTTTGCGGAACTCGAGTAGCTTTACATAGACGTCTAATAGTATGATAGCTCATTCCTAGCTCTGCGCTTAGGTTAGCTATAGTTAATCTATTAAAGTATCTATAGGCTTCTAGTAAATTAGGTATGTGGGATACCCTTGTGTAGTGAATCACGTTTGCTCTACGAGACATATAACCTCCTTAGGTTTGAAATTATGGTAAGAGGAGCATCTACTTATGACAGAAAAGTGTCTTTTATATTAAAGAACCAAGCAACTCAGTGTACAAATTGTTGTAGTAAATTTACACCCAATGCCAACGGCTATAACATTTTATGCAACAATTAGTGCAAATGTATATTAGTTAATTTGCACTAACCCTGCTTTTATGTCAATACTTCTATTAGTTAATTTGCAAAAAGATGCCAATGTCTATTAGTAATATTACATAGTGAACAAATTATTATAGCTAATATACAGCATATGTTAAATTAACTATAACAATCTTAACAAAATTTCGTAACACGTCTATAACATTATTGGCACTTTGATGCGCAGTTATGTAGCAAATAACATAGAGATTTGCACTTTGCCGTAAAACCGAAGTTAGCTCTAGGGCTAACTCGAGCCTTTTTCTTAACTACGTAGCTAACTCAGAGTTTTTACTAAGTAAAATACGTATATAAATCCAGCACTTAGGAGTTAGCTCTAGGGCTAACTAAAAAGCCCTTCGTAGCTAACTTTTTTTTTATGTAATTAAATCAAGGGTTTATAAGTTAGCAAAAGCAAGATGTCGGTTTTTTACGAAAAATAAAAAACACATCTCTATATATAGAAAAAAAAATATTGGGT
>Ga0208434_1000144_pt1 | contig 37505 bp, 33 predicted proteins | sample 13_taG_FD_184086 | JGI IMG/M metagenome (GOLD analysis project Ga0208434, IMG submission 184086) | Marine viral communities from the Subarctic Pacific Ocean - 13_ETSP_OMZ_AT15268 metaG (SPAdes) (version 2) | ecosystem: Environmental > Aquatic > Marine > Oceanic | place: Pacific Ocean | collected... | reverse complement strand
GAGGTAACGAACTCGCGGAGAAAGTATTCACTGGTGTGATAGTATTAGAATGATAATAGGAACTATCATATAATAATAATATGAATACTAACGAAAAATACGAAAAGACATTTACTTTTAATCTCAAAAATGGAACGACTAAAGTAATGCAGTTCGATGAATTTGTAAGATGGGCTTGTCTTATCGAAGGTGTAGGTAAAGTAGCAGATAAACTAGAAGAGAAGGGCGTTAATATGAATAATAACGATTGGGTGAAACCTCTCGCATTTCATAAATACGTTGAAGAGAGATTCCCTTCTCTATATCAAGACTTAAAGGTTGAGGCTAAGCTAGGTAATATCTAACTCCTGCTTTACTTCATTTATATAATCTGCAGGAACAACTGGTGTAAAGTTATCAATTACTTCTTGTGTATCCTTCCCTACCTCTTTAAAAGCAATCATATAATTTCTAAACCTTTGTTTTACATCAAGCTTATAAGGAGTACCACTAGGTTTAGCAAAACGGTGATTCCATCTTAGAAATGGTAAGCATATAGTTTCTTTACCTTCAAGTTTATACTTTTCGTGTATATAACCTTCTTCACCACCAAACCCTCTCATACTTTTATTGAAGCCTAACCAAGCATCTTTTCTACAGCTAAATAACCCCATACCGTTGCCAGGTATAGTGAATGGTTTACTAGATGATTTTTTACCTCTATCATCTGTAGCCCACGCGCCCCACATATAACCGCTCCACTTCTTAGAAGAAAAGTCAAAATGGGTAGATACATTACATAAATCGTCGTATAGTAGTGGACCTTGCAACAAATTACCGTTATCTAGACCTTTGTCGTAGTAATCGAGTAACTTTTTAAGGGAACCTGGTGCTAGCAAAACATGACTATCCATAACTAATACGTATTCCGTGTCTGCTATATCAAAAATTTTACCTTTTATAAAAGGGCTACTATACTTTGTAAACTCTATATAGGTTTTTGGTTCAGTTATTATATCAACCATATTTTTAAGAGCTTTCCCGTGCTCACTTGTAGGATTGTTATTTATAACAACAAATTCAACCCTATCCATTACCTCGGAATGGTACATTCTTAGTGACTGAAGGGTAAAAAAAGCTCCATCATAATCATCATACACAGCCAGTCCGATAGTCAGCTTACTCACGAGACTATTTACATCGTCTTATTTTTAAATCTACTCTGGTATAGCGTTAATACTAGATACCGTTGTAAAAGATTTATTTGGATTAAACTTTAACGGAGCTGAAGTAACCGTCTGCGTTAATACTTCAGTAGTTTCCAATCCTTCTATGTGAGCATTTTTAACGAAGAAGTTTCCTACAGATAATGCTGTATTTTGTGTAGAGATTGGCGTACTAAACGAATAACCAACGTAAATATTGTCAAGATTATTGAATTCTTTAAGTCTAAATGGCAACTCCACAGTGGTTAGAGTTTGATATTTGTTACTTATCTTCTTATCTATGGAGATTTTAGTACCTAAATTAGCATATCTAACCCTTAATGTTTGAAATTCATCAGAAGTTAGCGAAAAAGTAGGTGAAAAAGCTGATAAATGTTCGTAAAACACTAAATCGTGAGAAAAATCACGTATACATAAGCTATTTTTCTTTATTTGATGCTCTCCAACACCATCTCTACCGTCTCTACCTGATAGTCCATACATGCCTGTACTATCGAACACCACTTTAATGAGTTGACCGCTTAAAGTTGTAGAATCTATAACTAAATTTATACCTCCCTGAGTAGTTATCGAGGATGTAGGGGATTGTTCTGTGATTAATGATTCTTGTCCTGCTACTAATAGAGGGTCAGTATCACCTACATATTGACCGGGTAGAGCTGATAGTTCTCCTGTTAAAGAAGTTAAAAAAGTACCAAACGCATACTCATAGTTACTATTATATACATTATCACCAGGTAATTTAAACTGTAACGACCATACTATGTCATAATTTGAGTTATAACTTAAATCTGTCTCTACAAACTGATAATATCTTGCATCAGATGGTAGAAGAATGTCGGATGGGAAGGCCATTATACATATTTATACGGTAGAACTAATTAAACGCGTCAATTATCTGATCGAGCTTACCTATAATGTCTTTTACCTTCACTAATTCTTCTAATTCATCTACATTAAACGACAATTTATGTAGATAACTTTTTAAATTAACAAAGTCTTCGTAATCAAGTCCTTCAACTATTAACTCTTCCATATAGTTATTTACAGCACTTAAACGCTATATCCATGAATTTCTATATACGCGTCGCCGCCTATGTAGTTCTCCTTAGCCAAGTAAATATTATTATTAGCTTTATCAACTCTTGCTGAAAATCCCGCAGCATGCATATCATGTTTTTTTGAAGGTGCCTGGTGTTCAGCTATCATAAATTTTCTAGAAGTTCCGTTTGGTGGTAAAGAATTATCATAGGTACTGTACAACGCAGTGGAGCTTTTGGTCTGTCGATCACCCATCCTTGCTAGTCCAAAAATCGCCTTTATACCCACAGACGGCGGCGCTAGCGCGTCTAAATTAAATGTTCTCCATGCCTTCATTCCATCTGGGAAGTTCTCCCTTCCTTCAAGTAGTGTATAAGGATCGTCAAGGTAAACTGTTTTATATATGCAGTTATCTTCCTTATAACTAGATAATCCTACCTCAAGTGTACCATCTAGAAATTCTGTGGCTTTGTTGGTAATATCGTACCCGTTTAATGAAGCGGATAATGGTGTGTTGACGGTTAGAGTGGGTGCTTGTACATAGGCCTCAATGGCTTTAATAATAAATGTTGTCCCGAACGCAGAAAGCTCGTTAGTATCAGTACTATGACCTGAAGCTATACTATATTTTGTAGATAAAAATGGATCGTTTACGTTTGTACCGTAAAGAGCACTATTAGTTAAATCCGGTAAGTTAAAGTTAACTGTATCACCACCATACCTATTACCCATTACAGCTGACAATTCCGGATAATCTGCGCCGGCGACGAGAGAGCCATCACACTTTAACCAACCGTATGGGATATACTCAGCTCCTGTTATAAAAGGTACTATCGTACCTGCAGGTATTTGATTTGCTGTAGTTGTTGGTACAACGCTTGTTACAACTGGAGGTAATCCCCACGTTAATTGATTATTTATATCAGATAGAAGAAAACTATTATTTGTTGATGGAGCTATAGAAGGGAAATCATAATCAATTGCATTAATGTCAAGCTTAGAAGGTAAAGTTAAGTAGCTAGTAGCATCAACAGTACGCTGTGTAATCTCATCAATATTAATAATACGTTTTAAAGATATTCTATTGCCTGTGTCAAGTTCAATACTATTTCCTAGCGCATCAGCTGAAAAGTTATTAGCAGAGAGAGTACCTACCGTCGCGCGTTGAGCATCATCAATTACAATAGACTCATTACCCGAGCTCAATAAATTTGATACTGTTTCCCAATCTGAAATATCAGAACCGTTATTTTGCTTAATGCGTTGTAATGTTCTATTATCACTGTCGAAAGCTAAATCATTTATTTCACCAGGTAAATTAGTGAGATCCTCTGTACTACCTAAAAATCTATTACCAATTAAATTACCTCCAACAGTAGTACCATCACCTATAAACAATCGTGTAGTGTCGGAAGCATATCCCAATTCACCTTCATCTAAAGTTATATTTTTTCTATCTTCGTTAGTACCTCTACGTACTAGTAGTTTTAAGAGTGTGTTTTCTAATATTTCAATTGAAGCCATGGTATATGTTAGTAGTTAAAGATTGGAATTGCATATCTATCAAAAGTCTCGTCATTATTTCGCGTAGTCCCACTCAAAGCTAGTGTTAAAAATCCTGCTGAACTGAGAATCTGTGTAATGCCGTCTGAATCAGTAGTAGAGTAGGTTGTACCATTATGCATAATACCTTGTGATACTTGGTTAGGTGCTCCTGTAAATATGCCTGTTTGTGAAGATGTGTATTTAATTATATAGTTCGTAGCAAGTGCTGATAAATTGGCACCACTTGAATCTGTCTGACTGCCTGTTAAATACCAGAATTGAGAATTAGGAGCTTCACCGGTACCAAATTGTAACACATTACCGCCTGTTAAATTAGGTAATCTAAAGTTGGTATTACTATTACTACCATAATTAGTACCTATAACGTCAAAAAGCTCCTTGTACCCAACAGGAGCAGGATCACGTGATAAATAATGCCCATTACAAAGTAGATAACCGTCAGGTACTGTACCTATAGCAGCTGCATGTGGTAATATAGCACCTACAGGTACAAAATCAGCTCCTGTTAACGATGTCGCTGTTAAGCAATCATAGAAGGCAGATTCGGGTACACCATCTATTATACCATAATCATTTAATGAGATTCGTGCCATTTCGTAATCTCCAGATACAGCTTGATTTACGAGAGAAAGTTGTTTTTTGTGTAAGTTAAAATTTTCTGTGTTAATACCAGATAAAATACTTTCAATTTGATTAGTAGTGTTATTATATAATAACCCATCACCAAACGCTTGTGCATCAAATGACTCAAAAGTTACTGAATTAGCTTTTGCGGCCGCAGTTTGTAGATTGTTATCATCATCTAACTCTAAACCGTCTCCAATATTGATACTAATTGGAATACCTCCACCTCCAGCTAATCCACTCAAGACGGTGGTGGGGGAAATTTCATATTCCGTAATAGCATTATCTCTTATTGTTAGTAGTGAAGAAGAAAGCGCGAAGCTATTAGCATTATAAGCAACTGCAATAGCACTACCATCCTTTTTTAAACCATCACCAAAAGCAGCTTCTTTTATATCATCAGCATCTAAAGAGCTTGTCTTGACAGTTAGTGTATTTGCAGCTGTAAATTCAATATTTTCATTATCTGGTGCAGGTCCTATATAAGCCCAGCCGGTAAGTGAAGAATCATACTCACTTGCTGTAAGAGTGTATAGTTTTGAATTAGCGTAGCCGATATCTCCTATTTGAGCGCCTGCGACATTACCTAGACTAGATTCTAAATTAACGACACCGAAGTTCTTATTACCTACAACCCTACCACCGGATAAAGAACCGTCACCTACGAACACTCTTTTAGTGTCTATAGTATAACCTAACTCACCTTGGTCTAATACTAATTTCTTACGTTGATCATCTGATCCACGTCTCACTTTTATCTTTACTATTGTAATATCTGGCATTGCTAAAATTTATTAAAGTGTTCTTTTCCAAACGTAAACTCCGAAGTACGGTGGAGTATTATTATGTGATTGACTTCCACCAGCAGCGAAAATACCTGTCTCTCCATCCGATCCAGACGACCCACCAGATTGAAAATCCTGATTACCTGGTTCACCGGGAAGTATTCTTTGTTCAGGATCATCACGTGTAATTAAAAATGGCGATAAACCTTGCGTATCTCCCCTATCATCACCTCCTGAAAATCCATGCTTATGTTTCGGCATCTCGGGCTGGGTTAGTGTGTGGTTGTATTCCCCAATATTATCAAGATCGCCCTCTCTAATAGTTTCTTGATCACCATTTTTATCAGTACCAACACCGACACCTGCTAGATACCTACCTTCTGAAACTAATTCCCATACTGTACCAACGAATGTATTACTAGGATTAGTGTTAGTAGCCGTAAGATAAATTGAATCAACCGGAAATATTACATCGAATAACGTAGTAGCGGTAGAAACAGTAGGTAATAGTATATTATTTATACTAACTGTATTCTCATTTTCATCTACATCTATAATTGAACTACCAGCTCCAATAACTACTCTACTATCACTTATTTGAATAGGCGCTGCGTTGCCTAACCCGTCGAATACAGAATCTAAATCTGCTGTAATTGAGCTACCACTTAAATGTAAGAGGGATGTATACCTATCTGAGATAAATTGATTTTCTAAACTCGCCGACATATAATATATTTATGTTAGCTGCTTAGAATGCTATCGTAAATAGTTTTCTGAAGTTCAAATAATTTACTAAATACTCTGTTAACAGATAAGTAGTTTACACTCTCATTACTATGAAAATAGAAATTGCGCGTATCTATCTCTAGCGGCGCAGGTATCTTATAATCGTTAAATACTTTAACACCATAAAAGTTTTCACCATTTGTACCTTTTATTTTGCAGGGTATAGATGCAATATTCTCAAGGTTTGGAGCTACGAATCCATCAGGTATATTTACCCTAACTGTGAACGTTTGTATCTCACCACCGTAATCATCACCGACCTGTGAGGGTGTAACGTCGAGGATTGTACCTTCGCTAACCTCAATTAACTGATTTAGGTTAGCTCCCTTTGGTAAATTATATTCGTCTACTCCTTCTTTCCACCTAACATTTGCATTTTCACAATCAAAAACTTCTGGAATGACATAGTATCTCTCCATTTTTTCTGCTTCAGACATTTGTTGAAATTCACTGTACGTGCCATAATCAACCTGAGTCTCACTAATATTGCCGACGTGATCCTCTACAACAATATAGTAATTCTCGGGACCTTTTCTTCCTATGCGATCATAGTAATATTCTATTTGCTCTCTTTTACTGAGGTCACGTATTTCAAGATATTTTTTATAAGCGCTGACATCGTACCTTGACCGGATCTCGGCATTTTTAGCACGCGTGCGGCTTTTTACGAGCTGCAAACCATCGCTGTCGTTTGGGTCATCTTCGTTCAACCCGGGCAAAAACCCGGTCTCACCCATGGCATAACCCTTAGGGGCTTCTCCATCACCGTAAATTGGTAAGTAATTACCATTTATATCATTGATACCACCATCACCACGTATTTCTCCATTGTCGCCTTTTATATGTACACTATCAAAAATGCCAGTATACTCTACATCCTTTGGACCAGGCGGGTAGCCGAACAGTGAGAAAAACAAACCGTTTCCGTCACCACCACTCCGGCCGGAGAACTGGCGCGCTTCCCTGGAGGATTTCACAAACCTCAATCGTTCTGATTCATAGGAGTCTGGATCATTTGCATACTCTGCTTTTTCCTCTTCCGTATAAAAATCCGGAAAGACAACGGGGCTTGGCCGACCAATTATCTTTACACCCATCGCTGGAAATTCCCGGCCCAGATTACCTCCCACGTATTTGCCATTGAAATGTTTGACGAATATACCTGAACCGTGGATTCCACTCGTAGGTATTACGAACTTCCGGTAGCCGTTGGGTATCTGACCCCTCGGGAAGAACGCATTAGAATCTAGGTTGTCCGTCCCAAATGACCTTCGATAATTTACAGAAATATTTGTTATCACATCAGGCTTATCAGCAAAATCGACACCATAATGAGAATCTCTAACCCGGGTATCTCTAGCGTAACTCAAATTAAAAGCTTCAGCAGGTCGTAACATCATCTTGAATGGTCCTAGATTGCTGATAATTTTACGCGTCTTCGTTCCCGCAGCGTCCAACCTTTCGGTGCCATCCGGTAACTTTGCATAGATCGGGTTTGGAAGTTTATCCCATTCTTTTTGAGCATTTATATAATCCTCTCTAATGTCAAATACGGAGCCACTTTTCGGCAAGAACGGCGTGAGGTCAGGAACTTTTTTATAAGTTAAAAAAGACTCCGTTCTGGAACTCGTAGACCCAATATCAAACGCAACATCTATCAGTTTTAGTTGCTCGTCGGTTAAAGGCTCAAACGGAGTATTTTCAACACGTGAAGTAACCCTTCCTAATTTAATCTTCTCTGCCGGTTCCGGGGTAACGTCGGAGGTATTTAATCCGAGCTTTTTGAAACTTTTTACTACACCTGCTTTGGGTATTCTTGTAAAATTGTTATATATATTAATAGTATCGCGTAAAATATCTTGTATTAAAATGTTTACATTAACACCTAAACTAGTTTCACAAACCGTATTAAAAATATCCGGATTAAAAAAGCTTTGTAGATCAGCAGGTGCTAAACTTATTCGCTTTTTATTGCTTTTATCAGAAGAAAAGTAAATTCTACCTATGTTATGGTAATAAGAATAAGTCTTATCTTTTAACGTATCTGTAAAGTTATTAATCAAGGATACGTTATTTGATTCGAGGAGGTTAGTATTAAACTTCCATGAATTTGTGTTAAATTTGTAAGGGGATGTAAAGAGAATATCTGGTGGTAATAATAAATCTTCTAAATCTGTAAAAGAAGTAACAGGTAAAGGATTAGTTATCATTCGTTCTGTTACATTACCGTTATCTGTTAGTAAGAATAAGTTACTATCATAATCAGAAAAAGATATATCCATTTTAATTAATTTATCATTACCACGATAGATAAAAAATCCATCCGGTCTCTCTTCTGATCCATTCAAATAATCCTCTGCAAAGTAAAAAACCCTACCCGCGAAGGAACTTTCTTCTGGAAAAGTAATTTCGCGTGGTTCTGATAAGCTAAACTCCTTTACAGCAGACTTATTTTCAAATAACGGATAGTAGTAGCGGGGTTCTGGAGAAAGTTGACCATTTAGAGTATTTTCAACATATAATGAACTAGCTACACCAAAAACAGTAAACATATTATCCAGACCAATAGGGGATAGAGGTTTTTCTTCAAAATTGACTCTACTAATTTCTATAGGTTCAGGAATTACACCGCTTTCTATAAATTCTGGTAAATCTATAAAGTAGGTGTTAAAAATTTCGGTATTACTTACCGGTTTAGTCACTATTAGTAGTAGATCATCCGTAAATCTTGACTCTACTTTAACATATTCCGGGTTATTTAAATTAGAAATAGGTAAAGTAGCAAGAATCTCACTAGTTCTGTTAGGTGAAATCTCTAATACAACATTATTTTCATCATTTATTACCTGTACTACTTTATAGGTTTTACCAAAGCTTACATTATTGTTAACAACTCTAAAATTAGAAGTTTTTATTCTATCTACCAATTTTAATCTAGAACATGCACGGTAAATATCCCTATCATATATATTAGTATAGTTAACACCATTATCTTCTAAAGATGGGGAATAAATAAACCCGTTTGCTTTATCAACAACTAAGTTTTTTACTCCGTTTAAATCATTTTGAACTTTGTTATTTCTAATTTTTTCGATTTGACCAGTAAAGCATCCACTAAAAGCAATTGTTTTAGTGTCAGTAGTAATAGTATATACAAATCCATCATCAAATGTTTCGATATATGTTTTTTTAGCATTGTCTAATTCAAAAAGATCAGGAAACCTCTCTTTACTAGCACTTTTAAATGGGTCTATATGGTATGGTGTTACCAGATCCTTTAATGTGTTGTTATCGTCATCCCTTTCGTCTACAGTTGTAGATGATAAACCAAAAAACCCACCAAATTTTGACTCACCTTTAAAAGAAGAAGTATCTAAATAAGAATTATTATAGACCTGGCTTAAACTAAAGATAGAAAGATTATTTTGATATAGTATATTAAAGTTTTTTCTTAAAAAATCATTACTGAGAACATTTCTTGGAGAATATTCAGGACTTGTTAATTTATTTGTTGTAAAAGATGTCGGAGAGTTATCAAACTCACGCCTTTCAAGAATACTTTTCGATAAAAAATTATTTTTCGCGCTTAACTCAACCGAAAAGGAGTTCTTAACACGTCCTGTAAATGGCCTACCATCAACGATATTAACAAACCCATTATAATCTACACCACTAAGTGTAAATGCGTCTCCTGAAGTATATTTAAAATAGTTTATCATTTAAAATTTTTAAAGTTTATTTTGTTTATTACTGTTGTAGCTGGTAAACTTTTTTGTATTCCTGCTAACAAATTATCCTTTACCTGATTTAAAATATTTAAATCTGTGATATTTAAATTATCGATGTTAATATCAACTACGTTTGATTTTGATTTTAAATTCGCTCCTAATGTATTAAGTGTATCAATATTATCAGTATAGTTTCTCATACCACAAGGTAGGGAAATATATATATCATCGATTGTTTTTATGCTTCTTGTAAATATAGATATAATTAGATCCTGTGTAGATACAGGCTGTAATGATAAAAATAAATCACTTATAGCGTTGTTATTTGATATGTTCGATAAGAGAATATCCCCACTAAAATCCTTACTCGTTAAGCTAATATCGCCATATAATATCTGCTTATTAGCAAATTGAAAAGAAAGTAAATTATATGTAAATACTTCTATAGTATTTAAATATACCGTACCTAAACCTGTAGAATTATTAAAAGATATATATAGGTCGTTGTTAGTTAACTCAGATAATGTAATTTTTTTTGTAAAAGTTTTATACAGAGTTGACGCATTGTCAAAAAACTTAAATTGTAACTCTAAAATTGTACCTGTCTTGACAATAGAAAATCCTGCATCTATTTCATTTACATGCGATTTTATAGAAAAATCATTACTAAAAAACTTAAACGCTAAGGTATAACCGCCATTAGTGTTGATAGTCTTATAGTAGTTAGGTGCATTTCGTTCTTGGTTTTTCAAATCGCAATATTTCAATTGCAGTTCTTCGTCGACTTTCTTTATATTTTTAACTCTTTCGTATATATATTCCTTTTTAGGCTCAAAAGTGAGATCGCTTAATTTATCGAAAAATAATTTTTCAGTTACAGAGGTTTTTAATTTAGTATTACTCTCAATAAGATTTTCAATGGCATCATCATATGTAATATTGTAAATAGGTTTACTACCTAATGCTGTCGCTTTAGAGACTAAGTCTGGGTAGTAATATCTATCAACCCATATACCCGCTTCACCTGGCATACCAGATAACCAAGTACATAAGTATTGACCTTCTGTAACAGGTATATTATCTAGCTTTTTATGTACCTTATCAGCAAAATACGGGTAAGGAAACGCAAAGGCACCTGACTCTACAAATTTTGTATCGTTAATATTAAGTCTACCAAAAGGATTTAGAGATGAAGGTGCTGTAAATGAAGTTGAGCCGGGTGTTATTTTATAAGAAAGATTGTAAGTTACAAAATTTAACTCTAAAGATGCGTCTTCTTCGGCGTTAATATCGTTAAATATAGAAGTATAATTTCTTATATTATCGTTAAACACTAGATCGGTATTAGAACTAAGCAAATTATTTGAGGAAGTAAAGCTATCTGCGGTGTCAGCTATGTTTTTTAAATTTATTAGGTTAAAATTACCACTTCCTACACTACTATTTTTATAAAAAAGATAATTAGATTCTATATCAAATGAGCTCTTATTTGTATTTGCTAAATATTCCGTGTCTGTATACTCAATAAACGATGTATTTATAGGGTTAGATATTAACGTATTCTGATTAAAAATTATTTTAGCGGAGGTACCGTTAAAATAAAAGTAGTTAATATTTTCAAACTTATCAATAGCCCTACCTACTAACACGTCATCTTGTTTTCTTAAAATATACTTTTTACTACCTTTTTTAACTATAAACGTTAAATACTGTACACTACCTGCCCTAGTTAGAATATACTCAATCTTTCTACTTTCTTCTTTAAGTTTATTATCCCTTACAAATAACACAGGTATAATACCCTCTTCTTCAGGGTCGTCAGACGCTACTAGATAATATCTTTTATTATTGTCTACATATGATACTGAGCAATAAAAATCGTCTATAAACTCAATATTAAACAGATTAGAGCTGTCATTTTGGTTGTTACTAAAACCAGTAGCCCCATAAAATTGTAAGTTAACAAAATTATCATCGTCTTTAAAAAAACTAGGTCTAATATTTTTTACAAACTTTAGATAATTACCACCACCGGTACACTTAGAAAACTGCAACGAAGAATAGATAGATTTAGGCTTTAATCTTTCTGATTTAAATTCGATAAATTTATCAAGCGTATTTGAATTAGTTAGATAAAAATCAGTGTAGTTTTTATTCTGAAAGTCTACTGTTCCAGATAGCGCTGTAATAAAGTTGAAAGAGAAATTACCGGCATAAGTTCTACTAAACTGTTTTAAGTTGAGAGAATCCATACACAACCCCACTCTATTAGATTTATATGTACTTAAACTTACAGTAGTTGAACTCATTACTATATATTTAAGCCATTATCTATGTTTTAAAGAATCAAATTACTCAACAATAATGACTTCAGTACCATCTTTATTATCTACTATTACATTCCCATTATCACGTTCAATCTTTTCCAAATTTTCGCCTACATCATTAACGACAAAGGAAGTGAAGGAATCTGCATTAGTATTGTTTGTTGTTTCAATAATGTAGTTATCAATCTCCGTTCTTAGCTGTAGTGTAGTATCGAGATTTACATTATTAATTATTTTTACATCTTCAAGCTTTATATCTCTAATATTTTCGTAATACCCCTCGGTGCGAATATCAATAGGAATAATAAATTGGGTGATTTCCCCTGTTGTGTATTGTATACCAACTTTTAAGGTAAGTGATTTAACCAGACTATCAGGTGAAGGGTCGTAAATATGCTTGTAAGTAGTGTTAAGGAATGGTGGAGAAACACCCTTCACGATTTCATCTATTATACTTTCCGTTCTATAATTTATAAACGTCTTTATTTCAGGCTCAAAAACTTCAGATCCATCTCCCCAGTCTATAACAACATAGTATGGGAATACATCAGAAAAAATATTGCTTAAATTTACCCCTACTTCTGTTTGATCAAACAAATCAATAGTATCGTAATTAGAAGTTAACGATGTTGAAGTTGTTGCAAGTGAGATATTGTATGAATTCATAGTATGAGGGAGTTATTACTAACAGTTAAAGGCTCGGAGCTCAAATTAAAGCTAAAGGAATTTAACGTGTTTGTATTTTCAAATGTAAACGTCTTATTATCATGTACAGCTCTTACATAATCACCCCTTACAAACGTTACGTCACTATTTGTATCAACAAAAAAGTTATGACTAACTATAACCGGTGACATATTTTGATCCTTTATAAGATAACTTAAATTAAATAAATCTAAATCACCTCTATATGTAATAATAGGTGTATCAACCTTATCGTATAATACATCGTAGCCTGATAAAATAAATCTATTTATATTATTACTAAGCTCTGAATTATTTCTTGGGAATATCTTTATATTAGTGTTTGCTGTATAACTATACTCGTATATTTCTGGATAGACAGATAGGGTTTTAGTTTGTGTAGAATCCTGTTCTACTTTAAGCTTGTAGTAATATACATTGAGATCCTTTTTAAATCTATTACTTATTTTATCAAAATTATTAGTATTCAGAGTAAGTGATATATTATCAGCAAACGAGTCATTAAATTTATTATCTTCAAATTGTAATTGTTCAATTACAAAGAAACTACTTGTCTGTATGAATAGTGTATCATACATTAAGTCGAAATTTAAAACGTTACTTGAAAGGTCGCTGACTATAGTTGTACTATATTTCGATGAAAGGTATGGTAGTAAATCAAAAATCTCTCCACCAGTGTTAGTTGATGCATTTTTGACGTAAATTTTACCCTGCAGGTTTTTAGAGTTAAATTGATCAAAAGTAGCAGACGTATTGCTAACTACAGTAGTAGTCTCTAAAAGCGTATCATCGTAAAAATAGCTTTCAGGGGCTAAGCTATAATCAAAAGTTAACTTGTCTGTAAATCTACCACCTTCGTAGTTACTATACAAAGCATTTAAAGCGGTAAGTTGAAGACTTAAAGAAAAATCACCGGTCAAACTTTCAGTAACTGCAGTAGTATCATCTAATAAAGCACGTTGTATAGAAGCGCCACTTAAACTAGCAATACCTCCTTCTATTAAATTAGAATAGTAGAATTGTTGAGTTGTATTAGAAAATGCACTTAAGTCAGAAGAAATAGGATCTGGTAAAAAATCGAAATCAGTCTTTAAAAAATATGCACCGTCTATAACTCCTGCTGTATCAGTAGTCTTGTTTAAGAAATCAACATTTGTAGTTATAGGTTCGATGAGTTCCTCGTAAGGGCAGAAATATCTAAAGAATATATTATATGCAGAAGATGGAAAAAATGGTGAAGTTTCACGTGCAGTTAACCCGTTGGTAAATGAAGATAGACCCGATCTTTTTGTTTCATTGAAGGTAGTTAAATCTACAGTATTATAGTTAAAGTTGAACCCTTCATTATATAAACTATCATAAAACTGATATCCATTTAATATAAGATTTTTTACAGTTGGAGGATTTATAACAGTTAAATTATCTCTAAAATGGTTATTATCTTTTACTAAACCGAAAATATTGCCAAATAGATCTTTTTTACTATCATCTATATAACCTTTATCAAAAAGAAACGCTAAATCAGTACTTTCTGCTCTGGTGTCAAATTGAGAACTGTACCCTAGATAAGATGTATCCTCCTTATTTGTATTAGGTTGTAATTTAGCTACACCGCTAGAAATATTTTTAAAGAATACACTAGGTTCTATATTAAAAACTAATATATTCTCATTATTAGTAAATACTTTAGGGTCGGGAAATATAAAAAGACTATCAGGCTCGTATTGCTTATTTAATTCAAAGTCAATAGCCGGTGCTTGTATGACATTAATACCGGTGTTAGTTGGTTTGAAGAATCCAACTTCTTGCTTTGTACTTATTTTATTTGCAAAAACACTAGCAGTGGTTGGATATTGTTGATTTAAAAAATCACTATACGGGTTCTCAGCTTTTAAAAGAATATCATAAACATATTCCCCTACGGCATTTGAAGAAATATAATAAAAATCTGTACCAATATATTTTTCAGTAAGAGATTTCTTGTTATCAAAAATACTATCTGCTTCTAAATATAACTTTAAAACTTCACTATAACCTTCAAATACCTCTGATACTAACTCGGTGGTACTAGAAAGAAAGATATTATCAGTAGGTAAATCATCTGGGCTATAGCTTAAAAAATGCTTACCGTATTCTGTCTCAACCGGTTCTTGATTGAAATATGACGTATAAACATCAAAGTACTCAGTCAATGAGACGCGTATACTACGCTTTATTTCACTAAAGTTATAATCTATTAACCCGTCCTCCCGATTATCAAGAAAGTTAAGGACAGAATTGTAAGCACTTTTTACTACGTTAAAGTTGCTCGTTTTAGTCTTAACTTTATTTGAAGCGTTAAATAAATTAACGCGTTCTACCCTATAATACTCTACAACTTCTCTTAATTTTTTACTAAAAAATGAAACTGCTATAGATATATCATTATTATCACTAAAATCGAGATGTTGTAGAAATTTCTTTTCAGTCTTATTACTAAAATTAATAGTAATTTCCTTCAAGAAGTCTCTATATCTATCTATTATTAGACTATTATTAGAGGTTGTCTTGTTGGTGATTTTACTGTTCCAGTTATTTAGATAAGAAGTATAATACTCCTGTACTGTACTCGGTTCGTAGCTTACCTTTACTACTTTTATAAATTCGATCAGGGAAAAAGCTTGGTTTCGATCTAAAGCATTAGTACCTACTACATTACTATTAGTAATAGACTGTGGGACTTCAGGATAACCTTTTATTACATTTTCCATTAATATTATTTATTTTAGATTATAGATAAGCTACTGAACAATGCATTACGGATTGCTATATCTTCTATATTATTATCACCCTTAAAACTACTTAACGATGTAGTTACGTCAAACGTATTTAAAATATCTTCATAATTTAAGATTCCATCATATACAGTTCCTTCAAACCCAGAAGTGTAGTCGTAAAAGGTATAAAACTTAGATAAATCAGTCGAAATAAAATTATCAGGCAGTACTAATGGCCATCCCCAGTCGGTGTTAAATTCACTCAACTTATATTGCAATGCATCTACTGCACAAATTGGTTGGTAGGTATTTAGAAGAGAGTAGTTATTACTAAACTTTTCTAAAGCTACTATATCGGTACCAGCAGTCACTGTATAAGAATATGTTTCAATTTCCGAGCCTAGATTTTTTCCATATGTTTCTCTTGTAGTTATTCCTTTATCGTTAAAGTTCTCCTTAAATTTATTTGAAGTTCCTTTAAATTGATTATAATCAGTAGAAAACATATTCATTAACCTTACTATTGCCGGTGGAAAGTTAAAGAGTGAGTTATCATACACGTTTGCCTCTTCATTTAGTTGATCGCTTATACTAATAAGGCTGTTTAAATTACATGTGTCAATATTTGTGTTATTATTAACAAAGTTAAAGATTTTTTCATTTATCGTTTTACCGAGAGATGAATTATCAGAACTTAAATTACCAAAAATAGAACCTATAAAATCATCAAACAGTATATTTTTATCTAATAAAATTTCCTGAAATCTTAAGCTTTTAAATACCTCTGTATAATCAATATCTTCATTTGATTTTGCAAAATAGTAATAATCCTTAGGGTATATATTAAAACTAATACTTTCACCGACCAGCATAAAAGTCTCAGATGCGTTTGTAAACTCTGCACTAACTACGAATGTAAAAGAATCGACACTAGGAAGCCCATCATCATATGCTAAATAACCATAAAACCAAAAGTCTGTATTAATACCGGAAATAGAGCTATTTAGACTAGATATACTATAGTAAGATGTATCTACTTCTTGGTTATTGCTATCATATAATTTACCTGAAATACTACCATTTAAAGTTAAATCTTTTACAGTATAATTAGATACGCTTGTAGGTTTTACAACGAATGGTATAGGAGCCTTTTTAAACTGCACCGGGCTAAGATTAAAAATTTGAGCTTCGTCTTCTCCCTCCTCAGTTAATCCATTATCATTAATGGTTAAAAACTGTAAATTTGAAGAAAGTGAAGTAGTGCCAACGTTAGCTGTTAAAGATATAGATAAATTATTGTTATAATTATTAAGCGAATAATCTAAGCTATTATCTCTACTAAAAATTGTATTCCTATCTTTAAAAAGGTTAATTGTTATTCCACTTGCAATTTGATCTGAAGAAAAATAATATGATTCGCGACCAGATGTCCCAACAAATACACTATCAACATCTGTACTTTTAGCATTCACTAGCTTGTTGCCAGATAGCTTTACATATATATTTGAACCACTAACGCTTATAAAGGGTATTTCATTATATTCACTTGCTGATAAATTTTCAATATAAGACTTCTCGTAAAAGGCGTAGTATTTTTCAAGGTGATTAAACTTATATGGCGTGAGGTCAAAATAGTTAGGTATAGTTAATCCGGATACAGAGTAGAATATATTATTACTTTCTTGATAAAACGGAGCTTTATTAGTTATAGTAATTGGTTTTGAAAATTCACCTGCTGAAAGTGGTAGAATATTATCTTCTATATCTACAGAAAATGTATTTTCTATATAATCGTAGATATTTATGTCAGCTGAATAGGAAGCTAATAAAGCATTATTCTCGCAATCATTAATTACCATTCTTACTTTATACTCACCGGGTAGAGTGTAAGTGTGTGATGCTGTTAACCCTGTACCTACAGTACCGTCTCCAAAGTCGAATAACGCTTCAAATTTATTTACATCTGAATAAAAGTCTGTTGAAGGTAAGTCTGCTTTAAAAGTTAAGGGTGTGATATCTAAATTATAAGAAGAAAGAACACTTTCATTTTTATAATCATGTACATCAAATAGTGCATAAATTGTATTTATATTACTCATCAATTATTACTATTTTACTGGATAAAGAATTAGGATTGATAAGATATGGGAACTTAAAGTAAGGTAGAGTTATGTTTTGATTTACCAACTCTATATCAGCTGAAGGGTAAAGTGGATTATAAGAAATTAAAGAAACACCTTTAAAGGAAATACTTTCATTATTATTTCTTGTCTCTATTCTTTTTATACCTTCTATACTTAAAAGAGTTGATGTTAAACTACTTAATGACAACTCTTGGCCTAGAGTATTTGTTACTGGATTAAAGAAATTTAATATAGCACCACTTACCAGAGACTTAAGCCTCTCCTTGTTTATCTTATTTCTAGCTTCTCTTACAATTACTAGAGTTGTTTCTTGGCTAATTTCTGGAACTAAGTCATTTTGATTAGAAATACCTAAATCGAATGCCATATATATTGGATCTCTTGGAACTACTTCCTGTGAGAGACTCTTCTTTTCATTAGCATTATCAATAATAAGATTTTTAAGAGAGTTACTTAAAAATTCAGGATAATCACCATCATTAGCTAACGTAAATCTTGGAACTGTAAATATGTTAACATTATTAAAATCACAACTATCTGCAAAATTAATTTGATTTATTAGAACTCTATTTGACTTATCCGGATCTACGCATATATTGTAAAAGTATTGAATATATTCATTTATAAACGACTGGTTATTTACCACTCTTGCATCAATAATTATGTTATTGAAACTTTTATTCATAAAGGATTCATAGTCTTGAGTAGAGACTAGTCTTAGTTGAGAGTTAAACACACTAGGAGCATTTTTTCTTATTTGTTCGACTGTCTCTTCCTCAACTACAGGGGAGGAATTATTAGGATTATTAAACGTAAGCAGCGAACTATTAGCTGTAGTTACAAAAGTAGTAGAATCTTTATTGGTGTAAGTATCATTAAAAATCTTTCTTTGCCGTGAACTATCGTATACAAATAATTTATCACCGTTTATTGCGTTTTTACTTATAATACCTCGTTGATTGTCAGATAAAATATAATTTACCGATACAATACTACCTTGTGATAACCTTTTACCTGAGACACCATCACCAAACTTAACAACAAAGTGACCATTTTCATTAAGTCTCTTTTCAAAAACCCTTTCATTTTTATCTGCAATATAAAGACTATCAACTTCTTTATATTCGTAATACAACCCAGATTCAACTTCCTTAACATACACGCTGATGGTATTATCGGCTATAAATCTACCATCATTATTATCTAATACATTATCTACAACTATAGTTAAAGTCTCAAACTCACTTCCTTGAGAGGTGTAATCTGGATACTCACCTACTGTACCTTGATATAAAATAACGTTCTCGTTTAATACCTCTAAACTTTGCTTTTTAGCTTCTGATATAGTAAAGCTATAATCTTTATTAGTAGTAAATTGTACATTGTCTACGAGAAAGTATGAATATTTTTTAATAGTGTAATTGCCGGTCGTTAAGCTAGCATCGGCTGTGGCGTTAATAGAAGCTAAAGAAGTTTGCTTACCAGATGGTTTATAGCCAATAGTCTTAACTATTTTATTCATATTTTCATATAACGTAGCTTGATCAAATGAAACTTCTGTAGCAGTATTGTTGAGATAGAATAATAAAACGTGATAGGAATACGCTACTATATCTATAATGGCAGCTAAATTACTACCTTCAAAATTTTGATCCGTAAACTTTTCATTTTCATTTAATCGTTTTACAATAAAATCCTTTAAACTAACTGCATCAAAAGCAGCGTAAGCGTCTTGCGGTAAATTAAAATCTAGAAAATCGTTATTTTTATCAGCCATAATTTTTAAATGAAGTTATATCCATTACTATTTAATACCGATCTAAGTGAAAGACCGTATACATTTAGTGATGGTACGTTTATTTGTAATTGAATATTGTATTGTTGCTCATCTTCTAGACCCTCAACCTCAACTTTTTCCAACTCTATTCTTGGTTCGAAGTTAGGTAAGTTATCCTCTATATCTTCTTCTATATCTTCTGCTGTAAACTCGTCTACAGGTTCAAATATATACCTTCTTAAATCAATACCAAATCTAGGATTTAGTATTTTTTCTCCAGGAGATGTTAAAAGAGCATTAGCGATACTATTTTTAATAGCCTCTATATCATATAACCCAGCTACATCTTTTAGCTCTTCCTTTCTATTAAGTTGAGCGTTATAGGAATAAGAGTTATTTACATCTAGAAATAGATCTTTATAAAGGTAGTTTTGTTTAATAGCATTATCATCAGCCTTACTTACTGATACAGTATCTATCTTTATTAGAGCCATGTATATATTTAATAGCTACTTCTTTTTCCACTGCTGCCTCTTCGGACCTCTTTTCTTATATTTTTTACCTTTAATCCTTTTACATGCAGCGTGAGTCGGTCTACACGCAGGATATGAAGAACCTTTCTTACCTGCCTTCTTTCTGCCACAAGGCCCTCCTGTCTTGCAGTTGACCCAACCTTTAAATTTCTTACCAGTCTTCTTATCTGTACGTGTTTTAAACCAGTCTCTTAAATTTTCTAATAGCTGCTTTTGGGTCATTTTATATTACCTCCACGGTTAACGCATTTCTGAACATACCCAGATGCATAAGCTGATGGCCAGACGTCATACTTACGTTTAGCTTTAGCCTGACACTTAGCGCGAGTTTTTGATACTTTCTTTTTCTTCTCAGCATCCTCTTCAGGTATTTCTTCACTTTCAGATTTTTTCCTACCACCTTTCATGTTAGCGCACCAATGATACATTTTACCCTTCTCACCACCGTACTTCTTAGCCCTCTTGCGAAGCTCAGTTACAGAGCCATTACAGCTAGCCCCAGCTCGCTTAACACGACCAGGACTACTTTCTGCATCTTCCTCATCAGAATGCTTAGTCTTGTTAAGCTTATCACCAGCTTTTTTAGCTGCCTTATACGCTTTACTACCTTTACTAGCACTCTTACCACCACGCTTTTTCTTAGCGTTTATATTGGCCCATAGCCCTTCTGTAAAATATTGTTTAAATGTTTTCATTACCACTTCTTACAGCTCCAATACCTCGCTTTTGTTTTAGGTCCTGGATTATCACAATTATGTCTAGCTCTGAAAGATTTACGTGCTTTAGGATTACTCTTACGAATCTTCATAGTCTTCTCACCCTTACGTTTAGCCGATGTACCACCATGACCGAAGTTAACCTTCTTAACGTTACCTGATTTAGGGTCCTTTACATATACTTTAAATTTTTTAACATCACCACGAGTTGGTTTATTAAGTGAAACTTTACGACCTCTATACTCAGCATCTTCTTCTGCTTTGTCACCTATACGAGCTCTACTTCCTTTGAGATTAGCTAATGCTGTTTTAACATCTGCCACGTCATCCACACCTACCTCAACACTATCTACACTAAACGTGTGTGGAATTGCTAATTTTTTTAACTCACCACGAAGAGTCTTTCTATAAATCTCTGGCACATTAACAACAGTAACCTCTTCATTGTCCTCTCTAGGACCGTAGTTCTTCCTATCAGTTGGATCGGAAGCATACTTTGGACCACCTCTTCCATCAGAGGCTGGATTGCCTTTTCTTAGGTTACCTTTCTCAGTATAGTAATAACCATCAGGTGCTTCTTTAGTCTCATTTAAGGACTGAAGGATACCCTCAACTAAATTGTTAAATTCCATATTATTATTTATTATATTGCATAAATAATTGTATGGCTAAAGTAAAGAAGTTTGTTAATCTTTTTGAAAGTTACATGAAACGTTTTGAACGAGGTGGATTTCTAGTAGGTGATATTTTTAAGTTTAATGATAATTTTAAATCATCCGAGGAATATAAGTGTTTAGGTACTAACGTACATGAGCTATTAGACCAAATGGTAGATTCGGGGTTACATGTACGCGTTGTAGGTATTAAAGATACGAGCCCTGCTCGTTACCCTGCTAATTCAGATACAACTTCACTTGATGTAGTTCTTGATATTGCTCTTGATAATGGTGGAGGTAGAATGACTCACTATTGCTCTATACCTTGTTGTTTAGGAGAGCCAGTTCAGTATGCTCCAAACCTACCACCAATTCCAGATGCTATGAGACGTAACGATAAGGTTACTATTAAGCCGGAAGAGGCAGAGGAAGATACAGATAATATTCAAAATAAAACTGATAGAGGTAATGGTGAGCTTTCTAATACTGAAAGATCTTTACCAAAGACTAACACCGAAATACCTTGTGATCCGGTAACACCTTCACCGGCTGTTACTTCATACACTCACAATTATCTTAAAGAACTTAGCTAAAATTTCAATTTTTAAATAAATAATAACATGAGACAAAGACACCTCGATACACTTTTATTAGAACAGGCATATCAAGCTACGAATCTAAAACAGCATATTCCTAATCTGACTATAGATCAGATACAGGTAGTATTAGAAAATGCTTCACCATCTGAATTAGAAGTTATAGAAGAATTTTTGGGTGGTATAAAAAATCTCGCAAAGGGAGCGAAAGAAGGTCTACAAAGAGCTGGTCAAGCTGTAGGTCAAGCTGCTAAGGGTGCTGGTGAAGCTGTAGGTCAAGCTGCTAAAGGAGCTGGTCAAGCTATTAAAGCAGGTGCACAGCAAGCTGGTCAAAATGTAAAGGATATGTACCAGTCTGGTGAAGATGAAGCAGCTGCTGGTAAGCGTAAGAAACAACTTGCTGATCAACTTGGAAAATTAGAAGAACTTTTCACGCAGCATATTGAAGCATCACCTGCATCTAGATTAAAAGGTAAAAATCTTAATGATCTGACTCTTGGTCAGCTTAAGCAGGCATTAGCTCAAACCGCTGGAAACAAGGGAAGAGCAGCAACAGCCGCTAGAGATAAAGGTGTATTTGGAGGTGTAGGAGGTGCTGCGAAAGCAGGATTTAAGCAAGGATCTGCTGCTGCTCCCGCTACATCCGAACCTGCGGGCGGTGCTGCACCAGCACCAGCTTAACGCAAGACGTTTTCAAGATTTATAAAACAAGCGAACGCGTTAATTTCTTTATCTACGACAAACGCGCTCTTGTAGAGATGATCAGCTATAATGGCTATCATCTCTTTCTTTTTCATATCGTCGATTTGTTTAAGGTAGATATGATCCAGAAAGGTACCTAGAAGAGTATCATAATCACCCTGAAAACGATCTTCATTTTCAATTAGATACTTACGTAACTTAACTGTATCAGTAACTACTCCTTGGTATACTTTATCCAACAGCTCGTTATCAGTCCCAGTGTTACTAATACACAGCTCTGAATCAATAACTGCTTTCTGGATTTCATTAATTGTTTTCCGGAGGTCCGGGAAGAATCTCTTGACCAGCTGTACGAATTTTTTCTTTTGTTCATCACTTATATTTACTTTCTCTGTCTTTAAAATATTATAACACCTCTTTACAGCTTGATCGATCACAGGTTTAAGATCAAGAGACTGACACCTTGACTGAAGAGCTGGTATAATCTTATGTTTATAGTTAGCTGTTAGTATAAATCTACAATACTTTGCAAAGGACTCCATAGTATTACGAAGAGCCGCCTGTGCTTGACCAGTAAGTCCGTCTGCCTCGTCTAATATAACAACCTTTACCTTACCGTCAAACGATTTCGTTTGAGCGAAATTAGTAATATTATGTCTAATAGTATCAATACCTGATTCATCAGAAGCATTAATATATAGATAATTACACTTAAGAATATCATTAACAATAATTCTAGCAAGTGTAGTTTTACCAGTACCGGGATTACCAACAAACAATAGGTTAGGTATCTCTTCTTCGAACTGCGATACAACTCTTAGTGAAGCCTCATCTAGAATAACATCATCCAACTTAGTAGGACGATACTTCTCTACCCAAATCTTATCAAAATCTACCATAACTTATTATACCTGTGTTCCTTACTTACCAGAAGAACCAAACCCTTTAACACCACGTTCTGAATCAATTACCTCACCCTCTGCAACAGTTACATTATGGTTAGTATAGACAACGAACTGAGCAATACGGTCCCCCGCTTTACCTTTATAATCATCACCGGTGAGATTATAAAGTTTGATACCAGCATCCCCACGATAGCCTTGATCAATAATACCTGGATGAGGCATAATACCACGCTTAAATCCAAGACCTGAACGACCTTCTACCTTAACCCAATAGCCAGGTTCAATAAAAGCAAACTTAAGCCCTACACCGACAACAGCTGAGCCATGAGCTGGAATAATAAAATCCTCAATACTAGTAACATCCATGCCTGTATCACTATCGTAATTTTTACTAGGAAGTACAGCATCTACATGTGTCTTTTCAAATTTCAAAGTCATATATACCTAGTATAACTTAAATTATATTAAAATCAAGAAATAAGAATAAATATATGTATATGTCAGATGACCTCAATAGCGCAGTAAATGATATTATTACCCAGCTTAAAGGTAATAAGCAAGCTGTACCAGCTACTGAAGAAGAGATTTTAGATCCAGAAAAATTAGAAGAGTTTTTAATAAAGAAGAGTAGTAAGCTTATTAATAAATCACTTACAATAGTAGACAATGTAAATGATTACATTAGTTCTGCTCCTGAAAATAGGGATGTAACCGCCATGGCGGAGTTAATTAAGGCATCTTCTTCTGCTATAGAAACTCTTAACAAGCTTCATACTGCTAAAGAGCGAAACGAAACTCAGAAGGAAGTTAAAAAAATGGATGTAGAGGCAAAAGAGCGCATGAATATTACCGATAATCAAACAAAAGTGTTAATGTCACGTGAGGATATTATGAACGCTTTAATTGATAAGGTAGACGATAAAACGATCGACATTTAATCACTAATAGGATCTTCCTTTACTTCCTCACCGCTTCCGAGCTGACCTTCGATAGTGTTAGGGTTAAAGATCTTATCTTTATCACCTATAATTTTAAATGTAAATCCTCTTCTATCAGGAGAGTCAAATTGATTACCTATAAGGTCAGTTTCTATTTCTGTATCCTTAATTTCTATCTCTTCAACACCTTCTTCATCATAAGAACGTTGCATAAATTGAAGTTTTCTCTTTATTTTATTGTTTTCAGACTTGGCTTTATTATCATCACCGTAGTAACTAGAAAGCTTTTTAAATACAAATACTGCAAAGTCACTTTCTCCTAGATATTCTTCTACCTTATCAAATATATCCTCTGATATTTCTTCAGCGACTTTTCTAAACTCTACATCCTTTACACAATAACATCCATGCGACTCCTTATTAAACCCATCCTCTCCCTCGAGACTTACCCTTTCAGACTGTTTTTTATCGATAAAAGGCTTCGTGTTATCTGTATCGTGTAGATATTCTGAAGCTGCTTTTGTTGTTGCAGCTGTCTGCTTTGTAGCGGTTGTTATTAAGTCGTTAATAAACTTAGCTGACTTGTTATTAGAGTTTACAGTATTGTTAAATGCTACAACGTCGGTTGACCAAATAGGTATAGAGTTATTATCAGCTGCGGTATTTCCATTAGTTCCTAAACTGTCAGTTGTATCTTTAAAAAATTTCTTAGCACCTTCTGGTGGTTTTGCTAACGCTAAAGTATTACCTGCTAGTGGTCCGTTAAGAAGTATACTTTTATAATATTCGATAGATTCAATACTAATTTCCTTACCCTCTTCGTCTATCTTATCAATAAATTTTTCTAATTGCTCAAGTCCTGAATAATAAATCTTTTTGAATTCTTCCATGAATTCTTTATCTTTATCTGTAAACTCATCATTAGCGCCAGTATCAATTAATTCATCGAACTGATCCTTTGTCCTTAAAAGAGCTCTAAGTAATTCTACTTTCTTTGTAATTTCAGTATCCATTAGTCAATATCATCATCTAAGTTAACATCTGGCCCTACATAAGTTTTAACACACTGCATAAAGTTCTTATAGGTGTCTCCGTAAAATCTATGTCTACATTTAGTAACTAACCACCGTCCTAATAATTTTTTATCCGAATCTACTTGCTCAGCAGTTCTATATATATCTATAAACTTACCAGCTTGACGCTTTGTATCACCTAATACATCAATAGATAAACATAAGTTATAAAATATTAAATTTGATGACATTTCTGCTTCTGCAATATTTGCAGACTTATCAACAGAAAATGGGGTACTTATAGTTCTAAATAAATTTTCTTTCTTTTGGTTATTGAGGGGTAAAAAAGGTTTAGGTTTACCACCCTCACTTTTAAATACATCCACAAAATTTTTCTTCCACAATTCTTTAATGTCCTTAATTCTTTTTTCACGTATTGCGTGCTCACCCAAAATCGGATCAAACCCTACTGCTTTATAGTTCATAAAAAATTCGTTGCTATAAGTTAGCATTGGGGTTGTAAGGTTTGTCATCGGCAAAGCCGTTGAATATAAGTTTACTGGCGCGTCAGGTGGTGGGTTATTTTTATTTGAATTTATTTTATCTACTAAATCATTAGCAGCAAAAGCTTCAGTTACTTCATCTTTATTTTTCTCAAAAAGTTTAGATAGAGTCTGTAACTTATATTTTTTTGTACTTCTATCAAAAGTTAAGAAGGATCTTACATTTAACCCCTTTTCCTTTTTATAAGATATACGTAGTAAGTATTTTATTAGGTCAGAATATCTAAAAGAGTCTGATGGTATTATATGCTCCGGAAAAACATCTATTACATTATCCCCTGCCTCGAAATTTTCCTCATCAACTATTTCTTCACTTATTACGTCTTTGAGGATACTCTTTATAATATCACCTGTAGCTCCTCTAAATCTCTTACCATACGGTATATTTTCGTTAAGCTTAAAGAAGTTCTCATCTAACAAAGTAAATATCTTATAGTTACCAGCTCTATCTTGCTTACCAACACTATTATCTTCCCCATCTAACACAAAATTATACTCTAATTTTTCACCCCCTTTCTCCGGCTTAAGGGAAAATGTAAAAACATCCCTACCATCACCCCTTGTTAACATAAGATTTTCAATAAAATCGTAAGGGTTGTTAATGACAATTGTACCATTCGTAAAAGGTTCTAAGTAATTTTCACTTAAATCTAATAGTTTGATAGAAGATTTGGTAAAGTCACCTTTTACCTCACCTTTATCATCCTTAAGTTGAAACTCACATTCAAACGGAGCTCCATTTATGACAAATTTTTCAGACATTAAAAGTGTTGGTTATCATATACTGTTGTGGAAGTTATCTGCGAATAGATAAAGCTTCTAAACTGAGGTAATATATACTTAAGTTGTTGACCCCCCTCCACAAAAAACTGAGTTTTAAGTACATTTTTATTTAGCAGGTAAATTATCCACCAACTCTTTATATCATTATATAGAGTATACGATGTTGTAGTTAGAGGCTCTTTAGATTTGGCGGTGTATAAGCCTAAAATATCAGAATCTATATTTTCGGGAAACTCTATTTTATTTAAAATATTATAAAAATAGAATTGCTTACCTTCACTATTAGCAGTATGAACTTTGAAAATTCTTTCATAGTCGACAATATCTAGACTCGATAGAGCTGGAATATCGTCTTGGTATTTACCTAATTTGCCTGTAATTGATTTCATGTTTTTAATCTTTTATATCTTATCCAGGAAGTTTGCAACTTCAACAGTAAGAGATTTAAATGACATACTACACATATATGCCTCTGGTACCATCTTTTTATTTATTAGTCTCCTTTGACCTAACATACTAAAACTTAGATTTTCACAATAGGCCCATCTTATAAATCTTAACCCCGGTACCTTTACCTTATAAATATGGGGAAAGTTCATACTAACAGCACTCTCTCTTCTCGGCCTATTCAATTCAGTAAACTCTTTAATAAAAGCAGTATTTGTTGCCGCGTCCCCCTCGGATACAGTATTTAAAAGAGGAAAAGAAAAACTAAGAGCTTGATCATTGTTAGCAAATTGATAAAATTTAGGAGTTTCAATATATGTTCCTGTGCTAGGACCTCCACTAACACCTTTAAGATTTGCTATAAAATCAGCAACCTGCGCACCTACACCTGTTGCCTCACCAGTGAATTCATTTACCATCTGACTAACTGATACTGTACCCCTATCCGTAATGTTAGATAGAGTATCAGCAAATTCACTTGAAAAGTTTCTAAACTCGTTGTTAAAGAAAGGAAATACAAACGCTTTACCAGACTTTTGCGCTTTATATAAACTATTATAAAACGATGAACCACCTGCAAGTTCCTTTGGAACAGAAACAAAGCCTTCAATCGTGCTTTCGAGTTGTGTTGCATCTAATTTATAAGGTACAACCCTCACTTTTGGAGCCTCTTTTCTTAAACTAGACCCAGGTGGTGAAGAAGTCCATGAACCGTTTAAAAGGATATTCCTACTCATACTTATATTTATAGTTACGCACTCGATACGTTTAAGCTATAAGGTGATAAAGCATAGTCTGTTCTAGAATTTACTATAGATTCTGGGGTAGTTGAACTTTCCTGAGGGGCGCTTTGAGCTGGTGCCGCGGCAGAACTATTACCAATTTTTATATTTTTAATAGCCTCAACTGTTTTACCTGTATTATCAGATGTTAGTCTACTATAACCGGCTAAAGTTTGTACCTGAACCTGTAAGGCCTCAACAACTTGTGTTATTTTTTTAAACGGATCCTTTTTACCAGGAGTTGGAACATCGACAGCTTCCGGTCTAGAAAACTCCGGAGAAACAACTCCCGACGGCCCTCTTGAAGACTCATTCGGTGAAGCAACTTTTGACGGTGCTCCCATTAGTTTACTCATGAAGCCGGGTAAGAAGACACTTCCAGAATCTTGTTCCTCGGGTATTTCATTAAACTCTTTGATGATCTCGCTTCTCAGTTTTTCATCTTCACTGTCACCTGATCTCTCGGCTTTATAATCACAACAGCAAGTTTTTACATCTCCACTTGCTCCACCTTCTTTGCTCTTTTCCTTTTTACTCTTACCGAGACCGAAGAGCTTGTCGAAAATGCTTGGACCGCTTGAGGGAGGACCACTAAACATTTGCTTAAAATTCCCAACTGCTTTCTGTTGTGCATTTAGTAGCCTATATACTGCATTGGTAATCATATCTACACCATCTACAGCAACCTCCGGATCACCAGAAATTTTTAAATCATCTAAATCAATTTCACCTAAAGAATCTAAACTATCCCCAAGCTTTAGAATAGGTTCAGCAACGTTACCTAATTTAATTAGCTTATCGAGAGGACCTTCACCACCAAAAAGTTTTCCAAAAGTATCTAAGACTTTACCGACAAGATCACCGGCTGCCAACGCTACTAGACCTGCTGATATACCTAAAAGAGCAGGGCCCAAGAGTAACATCTGCATAGCATCAATCTTACTAAGCTTTTCTATCATGGGCATAAAGGACTCAAATCCCGGTACTATCAAAGAAATACCGTAAGCTAGAGGTATAAGAGCTAATCCCAATAGACCTAGAGCGAATGCACCTAATATTATAAACGGCGAAACTATACCTAAAATAGCTCCTACAGCTCCTAATACCAGTAACCCTACAAAGGCTTTACCGAGCGTCGACCATTCTAATTCCTGAAATTGCATTAACGAGTACGAAATAGGTATTAAAGCTAGACCTAATAAACCTAGAGCAAGTGCTCCTAACGCTATAGGACCCGCTACTAACCCTGCAAGGGCTGCAACTGCTCCTAATGCTAGTATACCCACTATAGCTTTACCTATCGTACTCCATTCTATGTCCTGTAGAGGTATTAAGGCACCATGTACCATTAACGTCAGCGCCGCGGCTCCAAGTATTAAACCTACTGCTCCAGATTTCATGAACTTACCTGCAAGTGCTATACCACCTAAAATTATTAATGCTTTGGCAACTGTTCCCCACTCTATATCAGCCATGTTTTGAAGGACGCCTGGTATAGGACCTACCCCTACAAGTATAGCTAATGCAGCTGCAGCTATAAGTATACCAAACGAGCCTTTTTTCATCAACTTACCCACTATAGCTAATCCTCCTAAAATTACGAAACCTTTAGCTATCATACCCCACTCTATTTCAGCCATGTTTTGTAGAACACCTGGTATAGGACCTACTCCAACAAGTATAGCTAATGCTGCTGCAGCTATGAGTATACCTTTCGAGCCCTCTTCCATAAACTTACCCACTATAACTAATCCCCCTAAAATTATGAAAGCTTTACCTATACTACTCCATTCTATATTAGCCAAGTTTTGTAGAACTCCTGGTATAGGACCTACTCCTACCAATAGAGCTAATGCTGCTGCAGCTGCAGCTATACCACCAGCGGCTCCTCCGGCCCCTTCTTTTAACTTACCTAAAAGACCTTTCGACTTAGGTTTTTTACCTTTACCCACCGTTTTACGTGATTCAGAAGCTGGGGTGTCCCCTCCAAATTTTGATGATACTTTAGTTGCTAGCGAAGTATCTTTTTTTTGCGATTTCTCCTTATCGAAAAACGCGTCAACAAAAATATCAGCTATAGAAGTAGTTTTCTTTTTTTCTGAAGATGATAAGGTAGACTTTTTTCCCTTCTTTTTACCAAAAGTGGTAGCATCTGACTCAATTACATTTTTAGATACTTTTTCAGATTCTGATTCATCATTATCGCTAAATAACTCACTTACAATCCCTGCCATCTACAATATTTAATTGGATGTATCAAAAAAGGTAGGTTCTATAGCTATAGTTTTTTCATCGAAAGTTAATATTTCAGTCTCGTATGATGTGAATGCTTTAAAGAATGTAGCTAGCTGCTTATATACAGTAAGTGGTAAATTTTCAATTATTTCTACTCTTTCAGCTATTTTAAGATCATCAAATAACGCCGTCTCATCACCCACGCTAACTGAATCAATATACTTTATTAGCTCGTAAATGTAAATCAATCCAAAAGCTTTATCCGCCTCGGGCTCAGCTTTACCTTTATTTAATTCTGCTAAGCATTTGCTAATAATACTATTCTCTTCTTTTAATGTTGGTATTTTAAACTTAAGTTCAACTTTACCTTCTTTGGCTCCACCCTCCATATCGAATGATTTTTTAACTTTATCTATTTTATCGATATATTTATCAACATTATAAATATCACCATCAATACTAACTTCACTACCAAGTGATCGTCTTCTTAAATGTAGTACTATTTTAGATCTATCAACTGTAAAAATTTTATCAGTATCCGCATTTTCTAAAATAATATCATTTAAAACTTTCTTAAATTCAATAGCTCCTTTAATACCCGTTACAGCTGTACTAAGTAAATTTTTCTGCTGTTTTAAAGTTAACGTTTTTAATACCACCTCCCCTGATGTAATAGGAAGCTTTAAATTAGTTTCAATATCTTTTAACTTTTTAAGAAGGCCGCTTGAAATTTGTGACATAAATTTATTTATTGCAATGTCCTACTTTTTCAACTCTTCTTCTTCATCTCATCATTTCTTTCTTTATTTTCTTTAACATAAAGATCCATATAGTCTCTTATATCTAAGAATGTACTTTTCTGTAAAAATGTAATATCATGCATTCTTTCACTTAAAATAAACATATAATCCCTATAGGTACGAATATCAATAGGGCTCAACATTGTAGCTAAGAAATTTATGAAAAATGAATCATATAAGATTAGCTTAATATTATCACCTCTCAACGTAAAATTTATCTCAAGTTTTGAAATATGAGTTTTATAAAACTCAGTTATTTTTGTTTTTATCTCTAAAGGTAAATAATTAAAAATTAAATCCTGCTCTGTAGAGCTTAAACTACAAAAGTCAATAGTTTCCCCATCTAATATTATAGTTTCTATAAAGTGACCTTCGTAAAAAGTAGTTGATATAAAAGTCTTAGGGTAGTTTAAAGTGATAGTATTATCATTAAATGTTAAGACCTCTCTAATATCAGCAATCTCTAATAATTCGTTTTGTATTTCTATTACATCAAAACTATAATCTCTTAACTCAACAACGTTACCTACGCATAAGTCTCTAATATGTAAAATACAATATAACTTCTCCAATATATTTAGATCCGGTGTATAAAAGAGATTATCAAGATACGATATAACAGCGTCTATATTATCTTGAATATAGTAGAGCTCCTTACAGTTCTCAATTGTAAGAGTTTTTAAAAGAACTGATTTAGAAGTAGGAAGAACTAATCCTAACATATATTAATTACGTCTGTCTATAATTTTTACAAGCGAAAGTTACTGATTTTTCCATAAAATCTCCATCGTTGTAACTTAAAGTATAACCCTCTACCGCGGTAGGAAAAGCTTGCTCGAACACATAACCTTTTCTTTTCGTGCCATCACTATTATATTGGTTAACAGTAATATCACATTTTAATTTAAAATTTGTTAGACCATCAATACCTAGCGCTATAAGCCATGGTCTAAAGAATTGATGCTCTATATCAGCGCCTGTCTCTAAAACATTTAAACTAAACGATCTAGATAGGAAGTCTGTTCTTTGAGTTAACCCATAACCAGGTAAGAATCCACCACGATTGTCAACGCCTATAGGTGTAAACTCACTTGATTCTTGAGGAATAGTCATCTGCCTCGCAACTAATAAAGTACCATTTCTTGTAAAGTCTGATGATTGTACTGTAGCAGTCCAGGTTTCATTAGCTTTTTGAAGCGCAGTATTAATAGCACCCATAACATTTCCAGCATCTAAACTAACCTTCCAAAGAAAGGGGTGCGATACAAAAAAGTTAGGATTCTCGCTAAACGCGTTAAGAAAGGTATTAGACTCGCCGGCCATATAATATATTTATGGTCGAGTTTTGCTACCCTTAACTAAAGTTTTTATAGAAATGATATGAAAATGTAACAGTTGTACTTAATACTTCGCCTGTACCATCAGCTATAGTATAATCAATTGGATTGATATCTCTTATAGATGCGCCTACTAGCTGTATCGTTTGAACTGGAGCTAAATCTTTATCTATCACCTCTAAAGTAATAAGATCGCCCTCTCCAGGTATACCGTACTGGCCAGTAGAAGTTTCGTTATCAAATACAGCTCGCGAAGCTTCTTCAAATTTAGTTCTCAATTCATTCTGTTCATCATGAAAGAACTCAATTGTATAAGCTTCTGAACCTGGATAAGTAGACTTACCGGGTATGTTAAACGTTTGACCGTAATAGTTTACTTGTTTATTTTCAATATTTCTACCTGGTAATGCAGCTGTTTTAGCATAAACTAAATCAGAATCACCATCGAGGGATACACCCTCAATGTCAATTTGCTTAACCCTGAATAAAAAGTCTCTTGAAAATTGCTTATCTGCTGCTCTTGAGAAGAAGTTTTGAATTGTAGTTGCCATAATATTATTTAATAGTTATTTTGTATTAACCGATAATTTCTTCGAAGTTTGCATCAGTTCTTGTAGCGTAGAAGTTAACTAAGATAAACTCAGCAGTTCTAACCGGCTTAATGTAAATATCTACTACTAATTCATTTGCGTCAATAACCTCTGGTGTGTTATTTCTTTCATCGCAAACAATCAAGTAATCGTAAATACCTTCGTTGTTTTTAGCTTTTTCGAATAGTGGGGTTAAAGTATTAATAAGTCTCTGTCGAGTAAACTCAGTATTTTGTTCAAATACGAAGAACCTAGAAGCTTTCTTAGTAGGCCTTTCGAGTGTTAAGAACAACCTTCTAACGTTAATTCTATCAAATGCACTTGGCTTCTTACTAAGTGTCTTTTGACCGAATATAACTTGTCCTTGGTTAGGGAAGTTTGCTACCGGGTTAATGTTAGCCTTATAAAGTTCATCTCTTTGCTTCTGGTTAGGATTAACTGCAAGATCGTTAGCGAATTGAACTAATCCTCTAGTAAATCCTGCTGGAGCAAACCATGGGAAGTTTGCAGCATCTGTTCTAGCCATTGCAGCTGCAGCAAATCCTGAGAATGGAATGAAGATTTGACGACCAGAATAATTATCATAAACTAACGGCCATTGTGCGTAAACCGCTGCATACGATGTATTTTCATTCTCAAACTGGTGGCGAATCGGCCAGTATACGTCTTTTTGGAAGTTTCTCGCTTTGTTATCGAGAACTCTTGACTTCTCTCCCATTATGAGAATATGACGTAATACATCTCCTACAAACATACAATCTCCTCTACCACCTCCTAAGTATGGTGGTGAGCAGAACTGTTCAAACTTATTAAAGATTGTGGAGTAATTGTTTCTTAAATCTCTTGCGTCATTAACAATATCATTACTAGTGCGCAAACCATCAACTGCACCTATTAACTTAGCGCTAGTATCGTATTCATCATAGTATTTTGTCTCGGCAGCGGAAGCGGCTGCATAAACGGTACCTAGACCACCTTCAACAACAACGTCAATATCATATATTTCATCATTACTAATTCCTGCTAATGCTCTATCTAATTTAGTTGGTATATCACCTAAGAGCTTATCTTTTATCTTATTATTAACAAAAGCTCCGGCAGCGTAAAGATTTTCAGCTTTACCTAACTGCGTGTTAAGCTCTGTAAATCTAGCAGTATCAATACCAGATATTTCAGAATCAACACTCTCTAACTGAGTAGTATTAACTCTTAACTTCTTTATAGGCTTACCATCTACAAGAGCATCTGTACCACTAAAGTAGTTTGAAATATACGGATTAACTAATATTTCAACGTTTCTTGAACGACTATCGCGTGTTTCGAGGAAGAACGGTATGTTAGGACCTCCGTTAGAATTAAGTTGCTGTCTCTGATAGTTAGCAGATCCAACAATTCCTTCTTCAAGAACATAATCAAGCTTAAATGCTTCATTAGCGTAGATTGATTTACGGAGTTTAAATACACCAATGTTAAGAACATCATCATCTTCTCTACCGTCAATGTTATAATCTGTAAGATTTTCCATTACTTCAGATACAGTATTTTGTGTACCACGTGGAGTTGCCGATAAACTGAATTGTAAAATACCGGAAGGTATAGTTGTGTAATCGGTAGTTGAAGCAAGATCTTTATCAACAGACTTTATGTCTATAATAGAATCGAAATTAGAGTCTGGATTAATGTTTGTATTATCAGCTATACCTAAGTAGTAACCTTCAAACTGGCTATTAATAGTTGTTTGAGCTTTATTAAGTACAACTAAACCAGCTCCTCCAATAGTACTTATATCAGTGAAGGAATCTTTAGCACCTGCAGTTGCCGACCAATTAAAGGCAGAACCTTCTATAGCAGTAAAATACTCGTTTTGAGTTAGTTCAAGGTGGGTAGGCTCTCCTAATACGTATGTACCTGATAACACATCTAAGTCTGTAGTAACTATTTGGTCGGTTGCTAAATCAGTAAGACCGCTTATAGTAAACGAGTTATCCGCGTTATTACTGTAAGGGAAGATCTTACCTGGAGTAGATGTAGCCGATCCTCCAGAATCAACAGAACTAACTGGAATGGTTATCGTGGCACCATCACTAGTGATTGTACCATAGTTTTGAGCATCTGGAGCTGCATCGATGGCAGCTTGGATGTCCTCTATAGCTGCAGTAGCTGCTGCTGTTTTAGATACAGAAGCGGTATCAATCGTAATTAGTATATTAGGGGCAGTAGCATATCCACCAGTAGTTGAGTCTGCGTCAGATGTTCCAAATTTAGTAAAGCCTACTGTGGATAAAGCACCAGTTGTGCTTCTAAAGGTAAATGTAGAACCAGAAAGGGCATTTGTTGAAGCTGCAGCATTGGGATATTTGAAAGTTATATCATAACCACTTAAAGTGCCACCCGCTGTAGCTGGGTTAGTAACTGATCTGACTGGATAAACTAGAGCAGAATATTTAGCTCCGAACCCGTCACCGGTACCAGGACCGTAAGGAAGTCTGGATGCATAAACATTTCCTGGAGAATTAAGCATTTCACTTATAGAGTAGTAAAAATACCTTTCTGCTGAATTAGTAGGAGTACCAAATACCTGGTCCAACTCTTGCTTAGTAGTAATTTTTAAAACTTCATCCAATGGACCTTGCTGAGCAAATCCTGTAATATAAAAATTTGTACCTATATTCTGTGGTGCAATAAGAGATAAATCCGATTCTCTTATTTCAACACCTGGTGAGGTGATAGTTCTTTGAGCCATAAAATTATTTATTTAAATTCGGCCCAAAAAACTCAAAAATCTACAATTTCAGTGTGAAGTTGTGAATAAACAAACGTAAACCCAGATATCAATTCATTAGATTTCTGATAATCGTAATCTATTGAATCAAGAGACGTTGGAAAAGCTCCAGTATAAGTGAATTTTATTCTATCATTATTAAACTCATCCTTACCTTTAATTGTAAGGTTTGTTTGATAGTCGGCAAAGTTTTTATCAACATTTATCTCTCTAGCATTATACCTACCTTCTCTTTGATCGTGTAGTAGATTTAACCAATTATATAAAACCCAGTAGTTTTTATACTCATTATCTATATTAAATTTAACACTAACAGGAGGGTATGAGTTTTTTGAATGAGATGACAAATATAGTGTATTACCCGCGTATCTATTTTCTACAGCCGGTACAACTATCTCAGGTACAGCTGTACCATATATTGAAAATTGTACAGAATCTGGTACTATAGTTTTATTATCATTCTTAAACTTAGAGCTAAATTCCTTTAAAATTGGTGGTACATCAAAAATTAAAAGAAACTTATCAGCTCTAGACTTATTAAGAATAGATTGTGGTGTAGCGTTTCTTGCCATGTCTATATTTATTACTGAAGGTGAGTAAACCCATTCATTTCTAATTCAGCCATATCATCCTCTGCTTGACTATCACCCATACCAAAAACAACTGGGGGTAGCATATTATTTGATCCTACTACTTCATTATCTGAATATATAGAAGTCGCATCTTCAAAATATTGAACGCCGTAATCCATAGGTTCCAATACAAGAGGCTTACCCATATCGTCTAATTCTAATATCTCAAAGAAACGCTCTGTAATCTCTTTTTCTAATATGAACAGAGCATATAGAGTTGACATTACCTTATCATCATGATAACCTTGTCTAGCTTTCCAAGTACCGTTAGGGTACCTAACGAAAGATTTTAATTCTTTGAGCGTTTCTTCATCCCGAATAGTAACAGAACGCGCTTCATTAATATAATAACGCATATTAAGAACACCTTTATATTTAGTATTTGTATGCGCTATCATACCTTGCATTACTTTTCTTCTATGAGCTGCAGCATTTCCGTAAGATACTAGCTTTTCGTACCCGTAATCGTTTGCCAATCTATCTACCACTTGCGCTCCAGGTCCATTTCTTTCTATTAAAGCTAATGGAGATCCATAGTTACGTAAAATAGAATAGACTTTATTAGTATACTCCGCAGGAGGTATCTTATTATTAGTATAACAAGCTACTTGTCTAATATCTCTCAAATCAGTAATATCGAATATTTGAATTACTGAAGAATCAACACCTACTCCTTCTGCTGTATCTACTCCTGCAGCATATACTCTAGATGGATCTGCTTCTTCCCAAATTTTATAATGACCGTCATCTAGAACTATTTTAGGCTCGCATACCTGCGTCTGCATCTTATCGAATAACTCATCATCGATAGATGATTCACCAGAATTTATAAACTGGCAGCAGAACTCTTGTAACCAAGCATCATGCGAGCCAATAGCTTGCTTAGTGTTATTTGCCCATATTTCATCTCTTCCCGGTACCTCATCCCATAAGATTCTATCGTAAGCCCAGCCATTTTCACCAGACTCAGCACCAGAATATAGCTTATAAAATAGATTATCAGTACCGTTAGCTGTTGAACAAACAAAGACTTTAGATTTTTTAGAAGATG
>Ga0208434_1000143_pt1 | contig 38070 bp, 64 predicted proteins | sample 13_taG_FD_184086 | JGI IMG/M metagenome (GOLD analysis project Ga0208434, IMG submission 184086) | Marine viral communities from the Subarctic Pacific Ocean - 13_ETSP_OMZ_AT15268 metaG (SPAdes) (version 2) | ecosystem: Environmental > Aquatic > Marine > Oceanic | place: Pacific Ocean | collected... | reverse complement strand
CAAGAGATAGATTAATGGGTATTAAAATAGGTGGTATAACTAGGTTTACTACATATCCAATCAATTGGAGTATGTCAGAGCATTTAATACTTGATGAATTGTGCAGTAGAAAAGATGTACATGAAGTTCACATACAACTTAGGAAGGAACTAGAATAATGGGTGACAGTATTACATTAGCACTTATTGTTTTATTTATTATATTTTTTCCTAAATTTTTTTTAGGTACGATAGTTGCGATCATCGCCTTTTTTATGGGGGTAACAGTATAATGGATTGGAAAGATAAACAGTATGCAGCTATTACCCGATTAAGTAAAAGAAGAGGTTGGGATTTTAGTGACAACAATCCTTACTTTGAAAGAGCATACATAGTATTACCAAATCCAGAAATTAAAAATAAATTACAAATGAAAAAGGAGTTAAAGAAACATGGATATAAATAAATGGAAATCAGTAGCAGTAAAAAAAGACACACATACATTGCTTACTGCACTTTGTGGAGAAAAAGAACGTAACCCTGCTAGAATGATATCTAAGTTGGTGAAAGATTACGCTGAATACCAGGCAAAGAAAAAAGGTATCTCTACAGAGAAATATATTGCAACTTTGTTAAAAAAGAATGCGCCTAAACAGAGATAAACTTAACTGTATAAATAAAGAAACTGTAATTGATATTACTATTAGTAATAATCCTGGTTTGTATTTCTTATTTGATGAATACTATAAATTAATTTATATCGGAGAAAGTAAATTTCCTTTAGCTAGAATACTAGATCACTATTGGAGAAGTTATGCAGGTGGAAAAGCTAAAAAAGGTATTGGTCCTGTATTTATATATTTCAGAATTATATCATCACACACTGATGAAATAAGAATTAGACAACATTATGAAAAACGTTTTATAAAACAATTTAACCCTGAATTAAATTATAATTCTAACACAGCACCATACGTTTTAACTACTAATCAGTTAAAATCACATGTGTTAATTCATGAAAAATTTTTTAAAGATATGAGTTGGTATAGATATATAAACGATGAAGTTTTAAAAAAAATGGATGCAGGTATAAATCATAAAAAGAAATTAAGAAGAGCTAATTATTTAAAGACAGGAAAATGATGTTGAAATTTTATATATGGTTGATGGGTTGGTCTGGAACATTGAGTGCATGGGCTTGGAGAAAACATGTTGCAATATTAAAGGAAAGACAGAAAAGAATTAAGGCAGGAAGGTTTGATGATTTAGAATGAAAAAGACATTATTAAAAATAAATAATATGAAAAGATTTTGTAAATGGTTAGATCAAACAGGGGTACACCTAGAAATTATACGGACACTGACCACACACCCATGGGTTATGTCATGGAAAGAAAGATCTGGTATTGAAAAAAGATTAAAACAAACCAGAGATAGGGATTATTTTTGTTTCAAAAGGGCTAAAAGTCGTTTAAGATGGCGTAATGTTTATACACGCTTTCATCATTACGAAAAAGCACAAGAACTTTTAATTTATGTGAAGAGAAGATATGCCCGGAAAAAGAATCAGAAAATCTAATTTAGAATCAGCACTAGAAATATTAGCACAAAAGCTAGATTCTAAAGAATATTCTAAAGTCACAAGCGTGATGTCGATGTTATTTATAGGACACCAGTTTGATTTAAGTACAGATGGTTTTGAATTTATTAATTTAGCCATAAAAATTAAAAAAGAATCGCATAAAAAAACATTTAAAAAAGCTTTACATGGCAATGTAATTAGACTAAAACCAAAATCGTCTTAGGCATAAGACAAAACTCTCTTTTTTTAGTTAATATAGAGTGAGAGGGTAGTGAACGGGAGACTGTAGCTACCCTCTTTGAACACCCTTGACATTAACTTTAATACAACATATTCGTGTAAGTATGGAGCTACTACATGAACATATCACCAAAAATTTTAAAGATTATGGGTTTGAATATAGCTGAAAAGTTAATAGAAAACACACCCAATCCTGATACCCGCATATGGCGTGCAGTAATTTCGCTTGCTCTAGAAGATGTAATGATTACGAATCAGAATAGAACTGAATCGGTATTAAAAGGTGAAGCACATGACTGGTTCTGTAGTGACAGTGAGGACTATAATATGGTATGCTTTCAGGCCGAATTAGATCCTAAATTTGTTAGAATGCGCTATCTAGATGCCTTAGAAAAAGGTATAATTAAATTTACACGTAAACAAAATTTGAATATAACATATACTAAACAATATGAAAAACTTAGAGCAGCTACCGACAAAGATCAGAGACGAAAGATCAACAAAGTTATTGATCAATTGCGGAAAGCTATATTTGAGTGCACCGATTAAATCGATAGATCGTAATTTCTATAAATTTTTATTTAAAAAAATAAAGTCGAGGTTTTATAACTGATGATGACACTTGCTGACTGCGAACGGTTAGAAAAATATTTAGAAAAAATTAGAAAAAGAAAAGATTACGAAACAGAAAGAGTTGAAGAAAAACCAAGGCCACAGGACACCAGGACTAGACCCCACAAAGGCCTTCACACTCCTGATTAAATAAATCACCCTGAGTATCATTTTTAAACTTAACTTCATCCAACGGCACACAAGATCTATGTACGAAGTTTTTTACTTTAGGATTATATTTACGCATTTCCTTGTCGAAGAATACAGCTTCTTTGAACTCATTAGGTCTATTGTCTCTCATGTCAATCCAGAAATTGTCATCGTGAAACGGACACCCGATACATGCTGACTTTACAGGTACATTAAATCCTTTACCTTCATACCAGTCTAAACAGTGTTGTCTTGTCATTTTCTTTTCTAACAATGGCCATCTGTTTTGTTGCCACCAAAATCTAGATGGTTTCATACGCACGACTTCATCCATAGATATACCAATCCAAACTTCAACCCATTGAGTTTTCTTCATTTTTTGTCTGGGCTTGTAGCCCATAATTTCTCTAATTTTCTTTGCAATTGGAGTTATCTTGTATTCACGGGTACACTGTCTACGACCCATACCTTTTTTACCTTTGTCATTTAGAGTATAGAATGGTGCTGAGGCGAACTGATTACCGCCTGGAGATAAAGCTTTTAAGATGTCTTTGTCTAAATCTCCTTTTTTAGTTATGTGTACGGGATAAGATAATTTTGATTTTAAATAGTTTAAATGATCTATTACTGTAGATGGTTCCCAACCTGTGTCTGCGAATACGGCTGCGTCTGGCTTTACTCCGAAGGCTCCTTGGTCTGCCATCAAGGCCATAGTGCTTGATTGTACTCCTGCACCTAATGAAAGTATCCTTACTGTGGGTTCTTTGTCTCTGATTACCATTTGTGACACTATTTTTATAGGTTTAACGCCATTTGTCAATCTATATAAGATATTTCTACCTAAAACACTCGACACAGGTTACCAGAATGTCTGACACTTGTGACATAGACCTCTTTTTAGACTATTTACATTGATATTACTTACTTATTTGATGTCACAAACACTTTTATTCTGTGACATACACTGACACTAGTGACACTAGACCACTTATGGACAAAACACCTAAACTTGGATACAGTCTTAATTGAGTTAAAAATATCTTATTAAGAATGGCTGGAAAAAAGAACACTATAAAAACGATGCATGATCTGACTGCGAAGCAGAGAAAGTTTGTAGATATCTATGTAGCCAACTTTGGATTGATTAGTAAAACAGAAGCAGCTAAACAAGCTGGATATGTTGCAAAAGACCCACATACCATTGCATCAAAATTAACTAACCCAAACAGAAACCCACACGTTGTAAGATATTTAGAAAAAAGATTAGCTGTTGAAAGAAACAAGTATGCTAATCCATTACGTTCACACAAGAGATTCGAAAGATTTGGTGATGATGCTGCAAAGAAAAATCAATATGCATCAGCAATCAATGCAGAATTTAGATCTGGCCAATTGGCTGGAATGTATGTTGACAAAAAAGAAATAACCAACAACACTCTGGAGGGTATGTCCCGTGAACAACTTGAGAAGCGCTTATCTGAACTCGAATCCAAAATCGGGGAAGGTAAGAACATCATTAACGTTACGCCAACAGAAGATAGTTAAAACAGGTGATTGGATGATTGTATTTAATGAAGTACATAATTCCCATTTGTCAATGAACGTAGGAGAAGTTAGTGTTAAAACTAGTAACACAAGAACATACGAAAAAAAGAAAGATCATGGTACGGATATGACCTATGAAAATGAATTTAAGGTAAACAAATGAAAAAATATAAAATAGGTAAGACATATAAAAAAACTATTCCTTTGAATACTAGAAAGCTCGGTAAAAACATAGCAGACTATCCTTTTGTGGAAATAAATTGGGCTGACATCGAAGGTGATGCGGGCTGGTCTGACACAAAACATTTATTAAAAAGCAAATTACCTATTTGTGTTTCTAAAGGTTATCTGGTATCACAGAAGAATGGAGTCACTAGAATATTTACAGATTACATTAAAGCAAAAGAGTCGGACACTTTTGAAAATATTGGTAACACAACTATCATTCCAACATCAGTCATACAATCAATTAAGGTATTAGGCTAATGGATATGATTATTTATCAGGATGGTGTTTACGAACTAATTACTGTAACAAAAGATATGCTTGAAGGTGCTATCAAACCAGAAATAGTAGATTGTTTTAGCTTGTGCGATATACTTAGAGATAAGTTTACTACCTATCTTGAAGAAGCTAATAGACATGTTATGAAAGAGGGTGGCGCTTTCTTTTATGGCTGTATGTGCAGCTAACTTGTCTTACATCAAATGGCTTTAAAAAAACGTGAATCATTGTTGTTTCAACGAATGCGTAAACATATAAAAAAGGCGCATTTTACAAGGATAGAAAGCTCAACCATACAAGGAATTCCAGACGTACATGGGTGCATAGATAGTAAGTCTTTTTGGATAGAATTGAAGTCTACTGAGGACAAGTTTCCGATACTGTCCAAGTTTCAAATGGCTTGGTGTTATGAGTATCAAAGACATGGTGGTGCAGTGTTTGTGCTGCATCAGACCCTCTCGCAGAGGGCCTTAAAACTTTACAGAGTGGCCGGTGAGGTTGATCCCTCGTCCCCATCCTCGTTTTCTCGTTCCCTCGTTCTCGTTTATACCTCACCGGACCCTGTACCGTCCCTGGCCTGGCGCCAGCTCAGGATGCAGCTGGTGAGAAATAGTTCTTGACAGCGAAACCTCGTTTGATATACCTGAAAAGTCTGTAAGGATTACTCAAGAGTAAAGCTCTGGCCTCCGTCCATGGAGAGAGTGCAGCGTGGCGAAACCTCGGTTTTCCTTATTTATCATCTGTCACCACGGGCTAGTCCTTGCTGGCCCGTGGCCTTCACCGATCCTCGTTTGCCACTCCTCGTTCCTCGTTCTCGTTCCTCGTTTCTCGTTCACCGTCCCTGGCCATCCCTCCCAGCTGGTGTCGCCAGCAGCAGACTGGCGTGGAACCTGTGATGGATCCTCGTTTCTCGTTGGGAAATGTACACTTTGCTTACCTGATTAAAGAGCTGGGCACTGGGATCCACCAGCTGTGATGCAGCTCACCTGCTGTAGAAAAATTATTTAAAAATAGTTCTTGACATTCATCCCATGAGGTCTTATCTATACACGCATGTGGATTTTATATACAACAACGATTTACCTTGTGCTGTTGTTCGGCACAGGTATTATATCTTTTAACTTTTAGGAGGACAGATGTCAGAAAAAGGTAACATAGTTTACTCGTGCAAGGAACACGGAGTAGAAACATATTTTAATATTAAAAAGCTAGAGAAGCACAGAAAGATGCGTGAGTATGTATACGTATGGTTTAAACAAGAGGGACATGATGAAAAGATGTGGGTTAGGATTACATCGGGAGATAGGAAGAAAGGTCAAGGTCGTCTGGATAACATGCCAACCCTCCTCGAACACTTGAAGCTCGGTGACCATGTGCGATTTAAGACTGACAAAGGTGGTATTACATGGGGACGGTAGACATCAAACAGTGGCTCGTTCTCGGTGAGAAAGAAGAACGATTCTTAATTAAAGATATAGCAGAGCACGGCTGCGAAGGAGGCGTGGGTGGATTGATATACTATTGGGAAACCACCGCATTCCATGACGAACATGAAAAAGAAATTTGGGATATTGTACAACGTTTTGCTGAAGACAGCGGTCAGACCATCATGCAGTACTTAGCAATTGTTGCGAAGGATGCCGGTTCACTGGACCAACTAAGATGCACCCTCGTATGGCTCGCCGTTGAGTCGGTAGCGCAGGACCTAGATGAAGAGCGCCAGGCACCAGCTGGTGAAGCAGCGTGTTCCTCATAGTTCTCCTAATATTTGCGTTGTTTCTTTGGCCTGAGCTCACCTCGTTCTCGTTCTGGATCGTGGTCTCGTTGGTAGTAATGGCCTTCCAGGGAGCTGGCCAGGCACAGCAGCCAGTACCAGTTCCTGCTGGATCAGGGTACGAAGCTGTATTACCTGTGGAAAAAATTAAGTTTGACTTCTATCCCATCTATGATAGGACTATAGACTTAACTAAAACAAAGGAGAAAAAAATGGGACTAGATCAATTTGCACATTTGCGAGATCAAAAGCCTGATTGGGATAAAATTTATTCCGATGAACATGAGCCTAGAGAAGATGGTTTTGTTTGGAGAAAACACGCAAGACTTCAAAAGTTCATGGCAGTTCAACACGCTAAACAAAACAAACATGTAGAGCATAAAGGAGATCTCGGTCATCTCGGTTTTAATGGTGGCGATGAACCTGTATTTATTACAGAGGAACTCGTGAAGGATTTAGCCGAAGCCATTAAGAATGGGTATAGTGATTTCTTTGTAGCCGATGGTTTCTTTTGGGGTCAGCAATTCCAAGAGGAGAGCGTTAAAGAAAATAAAGAAATGGATTTAGAGTTTTTGCAGTGGTGTCGTGACATGATTGCAGAAAAGAAAGTGGCTATCTATCATTGTAGTTGGTAGATACTCACACTACGAGCGAGGTCTTTTGTCAGAGTAGCTCCTGTTTAGACCTCGTTCTCGTTTGCCGTTTGATCGGCAAACTTTTTTTAATTAACTACAGGACTGGCGTCCCAGACCAGTTCCTGAAGGACAGGTGGATATGACGGATAAAGCTGACCAATGGATTTGGTTTAAAAATAAAAATGGAAGAACGTGTAAAATTAAGTTGAAGACTTTACTTACTCGTGTTAGTAATTCTAATATTAACTATTACGCAACAAGGAGAGAAACCAATGGTAAGACAAGACGAAACAATTCAAGAAGTTCAAAGTAAAAATAAAGCTAAAGCTTTTGAAGAACAAAAAGAAATGCGAAAGGAGTGTGCAGACTTTATTAAAGACTGTTCAACTTTTCATTTGCAGGAAATACATTCAGAGATTAAACGACTAAAAAAGAGGTATTAATGTTAGTCCTCGTTATAGTCCTCGTTGCGATCTCGTTTCTCGTTATAGACCAATAGCAGCTGGGCGCCAGTCCCAGCACCAGATCCCAGCACCAGTTTTTACTTCCCAAAATTTTTAAAATTTTCATGTGAGGTATAGGTCGCAAAAGGTTTGAAATCTTAATGTGCGTTGATCTATGAAAGAAATTTTTTTCTTAAATTAGTTAAAAATAAAGATTTGCAATTTTTTAATTTTTAAATTAGATTAAATACAAATCTATATTTTATAGATTAACAACTAACAAAGGACAAATAATGACGACACAAAAAGCTAAAAAAGTTCTTTTAGAAAAGAACGAAAAGCAAGTGTGCAATTCATACATAGATCAAGCATACTTGTTTAGTAAGTACCAAACTTTAAAAGCTGATACTAAAGAATTAGTAGCTGAATATTTTTTAAAGTTAAAACAAAACATAATCATTTTATCTAATACTAGATATATTCAAAAGATTGAGAGAACGAGTAGAAGATTTGATAGTAAATCTTTTATTGATTATGTGACAACCAAATCAACAACTGATGAAAAAATCACATTTAAAGAATTACAAGTTCTAATAAATGGCTTTTATAAACAAATCAAAGTTGTTGAATTGAAACCCTTTGATGATAAATTACAAAAACAAAAACTAAAAAAAGGAGAAATAAATAATGCCTAATAATGACAATAGTAATTTACCATCAATGAGTGTTTTATCTCAAATGATTGAAACAACTTTGCAAAACAAAGGCGTTGATAATGTGAGAGTTCAATCACTCTTAAATGAAAACGATAATGGTAAATCTTTAAACTACCAAATACTTTATAAGTTATTGGAAAGTGCAGTTGAGGAATTTATCTTAATCAACAATGGCAATCCTTTAGCTGATGACTTTAGAAATAGAGTTGTCAATAAAATGTCAGATGTAGTTAATATGTTAATGGGTAATCAACCACCAAATAATAGCTAATCAATTCCGATTGCGTGGCGACTAGATCGCCACGCAACCCACCTTACGACCTCAATAGAGGTACCAATCCACCAAAATTACAGCATCACCACAGCCCGACCCCGACCCCCCTTTTTGCTTGTTTATGGTACCTGACGCTGGCGCTTTACAATCGATTTCATACATGTATAAACTATAAAATACTTATGAATCTCGATACACTAACCACTGATCAATTAAGAGATCGTGTAGAAAAATTATATATTGAACACATAAAACTATGTCAGGACAATTTTTTATATTTTGTTCAAGCGGTTTGGCCAGATTTTATTTGTAGAAAAGCAAAAGAAAGAGAAAAGTGGGGCCATCATCAACATATTGCTGATGAGCTAACAAGTATTGCAAGAGGCTCAAAAGGGAGGCTCATTGTGAATATGCCACCCAGACATACAAAATCTGAATTTGCATCTTTTTTGTATCCAGCTTGGTACATAGGGAAGTTTCCCAAGAAAAAAATTATGCAGGTTTCTCACAACGCAGAACTTGCAGGTAGATTCGGTAGCAAGGTAAGAAATTTAATTGATAGCCCAGAGTACAAACAGATCTTCGGAGATGTTAAACTAAGAGAAGATAGTAAAGCAAAAGGCAGGTGGGAAACCAATCATGGTGGTGAATACTTTGCAGCGGGAGTTGGCGGTTCTATCACAGGACGAGGGGCTGATTTGCTTATTATAGATGATCCTCATACCGAGCAGGATTCCTTATCGGATTCCGCTATGGAGAGAGCATACGACTGGTACAATTCGGGACCCCGACAACGTTTACAACCAGGTGGTTCCATCTTGTTAGTAATGACTAGATGGGCTCAAGATGATTTGACAGGTAGGTTGTTAAAAGGACAATCTGAACCTAAAGCTGATAAATGGAAACTTATAGAGTTCCCTGCAATATTAGAATCAGGAAATCCTGTTTGGCCTGAGTATTGGAGCAAAGAAGAACTAGAAGCAGTTAAGGCATCTATTACTCCAAGAAACTGGAACGCACAATACATGCAGGACCCGGTGGCCGAAGAAGGAGCAATCATTAAAAGAGATTGGTGGATCCCTTGGAAAGGAGAGGTTCCATCTCTAAAGCATGTCATACAATCTTATGATACTGCATTTTCTAAAAAAGAAACTGCTGACTATAGTGCGATTACTACGTGGGGTGTATTTGAACCTACAGAAGGAGATACTTGTTTAATTTTATTAGATGCTGAAAAAGGTCGTTGGGATTTTCCAGAATTAAAAGCAGTTGCTTTCGAGGCATATAAATATTGGGAACCTGAGTCCGTTGTCGTTGAGGCTAAAGCATCTGGCCAATCTCTAATACAAGAATTAAGGCGTGCAGGTATTCCTGTAATGGATTTTGTTCCATCTAGAGGTAAAGATAAACATTCTAGAGTTAATGCTTGTGCTCCTGTATTTGAGTCACAAAACGTATATTTTCCAGAAGGTGCTCACTTTGCAGATGAAGTTATTGAAGAATGTGCAGCGTTTCCTTTTGCTCAACACGATGACTATGTAGATTCCATGACCCAAGCTGTGTTAAGATATCGTCAAGGAAATTTCGTTCAAACATATCTAGATGAACCTGAAGGTATGAGACTTGAAAGAGATTATAAATATTATTAATTATGGCTTTAGACTCAAATAAAATTGCAGATAACTTTATTGATCAGATAAAACAAGGAAGCTCTCCAATACCGAAACAAGATAAAACTGTTATCGTAAGTGATGACACGGAGCCTTCGGCCGTTGGTGGGTTAGCAGCATTAGGTGCTACTGTAATTGGAGCAACTGCTTTAGGAAGAAGAATACCTGGAATCAAATCTTTTCTAAGACCATTCGGTAAAACACCAAAGACACCTACAACAATTACAGCGAATAAACCTGTAGAAGAAATAGGCAACATACCAACGGCCACCGGACAATCATCTGAGTTAATTACAACACCAGGTAAAGAACTAACAGTAGGTCGTTCAAGAATTGGTGAAGTACAAAACATTCCTTTTACAATGGGTAAAGGATACAAAGATAGTAATGCAATAGTAGGCTCTTCTACTTTTGATAGAGTTATGGAAGCACCATTTGAAACAGGTACAGCAAAGCAATGGACAGATTGGTTAGTAAAAGCAAACAGACCAGATTTAAAAGTTTCAACAGGTCCGTTAGCCGGTGTTTCTCGTAGAGTTACACCTGATGAATTAGAAGAATTAAATTTAATTAAATTCGATAAACAAGGTAAAGGTGTAGATGGTTTTCTAAAAGTTATGGATGATCAGAATATTCCTATCGACAGAGATACTTTATTAGAGATGGTAAAAACTTCTCCTATCAATAGTTTAAAAACTTTAAGGTTAGGAGTAAGAGGAGATCCAGAAGCAGAAGTATTAGATGTTCTTTCAAGTCTTAGAATTGCTTCAAATAAAATTCCAAATAAAAATTTAAAATCAGACGAACTAGTATCAGATATCTCAGGAGATTTAAGAGTGTTGGCTAAAGACTTAGATGATCAACAAAGGGTTATAGGTTCTGGAACTTATACAGACATACAAGATAAATTAGTTAAACTAGGAAGAGAAGTGGATAACCCACAAGATTTTTCAACTATATTACAAAAATTTAATAAAACAGTTGGTGAGTATAATAAATACGGACAAAAAGTAGAGTTGCCTCAGCCTTTAAGATTTAGAGGATCTAAAGAAAGTAACTCAGGATATTTTCCTGCATATAAAACACAAAGAAGTTATGCACTTCAAGGTGGAGAAAATTATACTGAGGATGTTATCTATTATGGTAAAGCACTTCCTAATGTTGAAGGAGGTAGATTTTCTAATCTAGCACAAAGCCCTCACTATATAGATAATGAAATAGGATTTATAAGATACGATGATTTACCTAATCCTAAACTAGGAGCTAACGCTAGACATATGAGAGTATCAGAAGCACAAACAGATATTCACTCTGCACAGTTTGATGCAAGTAACAAAGCAGACTATTTTAAATTAAAAAAGAATCCTTTTAATACAGATGGTGCTGTTAAAATTTTAAAAAAACAAAGAGATGATTTGTTAGCAAGAAGAGAACCTTTTGATGAACTTGGTAGAGGTATAGCAGGATTAACTAAATCACAAAGACAAGAGATAGCTAGAATAAATTATGACATTGCTCAATTAGAAAAATCAGGTATGGCTAAACTAGCAGCAGGATCACGACTAGAAGCAACTACTGCAGCACCCCTATCTAAGTCTTGGCCAGATTATGTTGCTAAGAATTTATTAAGAAACATGGCAGAAAGAAATATTAATGCATTATCTATTGTACCTTCATCTATGAACAAAGGTATTAAAATGCCTGCAGGAAAAAGAATAGGAGATGAAATTAATTATGGTCTAATGGATGGTAAAGCCTTAATTAAAGATTCTGAAGGTAGATTGAAAAAAACAAATCAGTTAGCTGCAATGGTTGCTCCTTTAAAAAAATTAGCTAACCAATATGGAGCAAAGTTTGAAATGTCGCCTATGCCTAAAAGTAATCCCAATAAACCTTTTAAAATAATAGCTGAATATACAATGAAAGGTGATGATTCAATTAAATTAGGAAGAAAACATTACAATAAAAAAATAGGGGATAAATATATATTTGAGGATCATATTGGTGCTGCTAGAACTATGGATGAAGCAGAAGAACTTTTAAAAATAAGAGGTAGAGAAAGTTTTGGAGATGATAAGGTTAAATATATTATTAAAGAAATAGGTGCTGAGAATCCAGATCTATATGAAATGGTTCCTACATTTATAGCATCAGATGATGTGTTAAAGAAGTTTTTGTTGCCAATGAAAGCTTATATGTATCAAGGTGGGTTTGTAGACAAGACCAATATATTTAAAGGCCTATTATAGATTTTGTTCACAAAATGCTTTACACTGTATAGATAATTCTATAGGAGGAAATAATGAGTCTAAAAAAGAAATTAAAAAAAATAGGTAAGGCGGCGGCTATTGCTGGTACTGCTTATTTAGCAACTAAAGCCATGTCAGGAGCTGGAGCTGGAGTAAATGTAGACAAAGGTAGAGGAAGCGCATTAAGTCAAAGATACAGAAAACCATATAAAGACGCTATCATGAGCGGTGGCAAAGGCACTCAAAAAGGTAGTATGAGTCTTATGCAAAAAATATCCAACACTGCAGCAAAAGTAAAAGACAGTACAAGTAAATTTGCTAAAAGTGCAGGAGCTGCTACTAAAAAAGTTATGACGGAAAATGTTAATTTAGGTCGGGGTCCAAATATTAAAAAAACTGATTCAATAGCTAACAAAGTATTAAGTGGAAATGTTTTTGGATTAGGAGATATGGACGGAGCTAAAGCTGGCGGAATGATGTATGCAAATAAAGGTACATACGTCAAAGCTAAATGTAAATTAGGAAGAAACAAAAAAACATTAATTACATAATAAATGGCTATTGAAACTGAAAACCCAATCAACGAAGAAGTTGAAGTTGAGGAGGAAGCAGTTGTTCAACTACCACCTGAAGAAGGTGAAGAGATAACTGAAGAACCTGAACAGGACTTCTATGCAAATATTGCAGAGACAATTGATGACAAAGCATTATCACAATTAGCTTCAGATTTAATTACTGAATATCAAAGTGATAAAGAATCTAGAAAAGAATGGGAAGACACCTATAGAAATGGTTTAGATCTTTTAGGATTTAAATACAAGTCAACTACTCAACCATTCAAAGGAGCTAGCAATGTCACTCACCCTCTATTGTCAGAAGCGGTTACTCAGTTTCAAGCCCAGGCTTATAAAGAACTTCTACCGAGTGATGGTCCAGTAAAAACTAAAATTGTTGGATTACAAAACGAAGCGGTAGAAGCTCAAGCTCAAAGAGTAAAAGATTTCATGAACTATCAGATCATGGAAAAAATGGAAGAATATACTCCAGAGTTCGATCAATTATTATTCTACCTACCCCTTGCAGGTTCTGCATTCAAGAAGATATACTATGATGCTCTAATGGAAAGAGCTGTTTCAAAATTCATTCCTGCAGAAGATTTAGTAGTCCCTTATTTTGCAACTGACCTAAAAGATGCTCCTAGAATTACACACGTACTAAAACAATCAGAAAATGATTTGTTAAAAAAAATGGCTACAGGATTCTACAGAGAAGTAGAGTTGATGAAACCAGAAAAGAAAGAAAATAAAATTCAAGATAAGTATAATGAGTTAGAAGGTGTCAAACCTGTTGAAACAAATGACTACATCTACAATGTTTTAGAGATGCATGTTGATTTAGATTTATCAGATTACATTGCAGAGAATGAAGAAGACAAAATCAATATTAAAATTCCTTACATTGTAACTATAGAAGAATCTACAAGAAAGGTTTTATCTATTTACAGAAACTATAAACCTGAAGATAAAAAATTTACTAGATGTGAATACTTCTCTCATTACAAATTCTTACCTGGTTTAGGATTTTATGGCTTTGGATTAATTCACATGATCGGTGGCCTGTCACGAACAGCAACTACTGCACTAAGACAATTACTAGATGCAGGAACATTATCTAATTTACCTGCTGGATTTAAGTCTAGAGGTATGAGAATTAGAGATGATGACCAACCAATACAGCCTGGAGAGTTTAGAGATGTTGATGCACCTGGCGGAAACATTAGAGATCAGTTTCAATTACTACCTTTTAAAGAACCAAGCACAACTTTATTTAACCTTTTAGGTTTTTGTGTTGATGCAGGAAGAAGATTTGCATCAATTGCTGACCAACAAGTAGGTGATGGCAACCAAGCCGCCGCTGTTGGAACTACAATTGCTCTTTTAGAGAGAGGTTCTAGAGTAATGTCAGCTATTCATAAGCGTTGTTACTATGCAATGAAGCAAGAATTTAAACTTTTAGGTAAAGTTATTGCCGATTATCTACCACCTGAGTATCCATACTCAGTTTATGGTGCCGAAAGAATGATAAAAGTGATGGATTTTGATGACAGAGTAGATATTTTACCTGTTGCAGACCCAAATATCTTCTCAATGTCGCAAAGAGTGACGTTAGCACAGACACAATTACAAATTGCACAGTCAAATCCACAACTTCACAACTTACATGAGGCTTACAGACGTGTTTATGAAGCTTTAGGTACCAAAGAAATACCTCAAATACTAAAACCAGACCCAAAACCGTTTCCAAAAGACCCTGCAATAGAAAATATGGAGGCATTACAGTCATTACCGATGACAGCTTTCCCAGAACAAGACCATGATGCCCACATTGCAGCGCATTCTGCGTTTATGAGAACTAGAATGGTGCAAATTAACCCAATGGTGTATGCAAATCTACAAGGACACATCTCTCAACACGTATCTATGAAAGCTTCTGCTGAAGTTATGGCTATGATGCAACAAGATCCACAAATGATGGAGTTGATGCAACAGAACCAACAACAATTTAGAGCAATGTTTGATTCAGAGGTAGCAAAAAGAGTTGCACAGATAACTGCAGAGCTTGCACAGAACGAAACTATGCTTGATAGTCAAAAACAAGACCCTGTTGTTATGTTGAAACAAAGAGAATTAGATCTAAGAGCTATGGATTTACAACGTAGGGCAGAAGAGGGTAATATGAAGATAGAAAATCAAGAGGGTCAGTTTGATGAAAGATTAGACTTTGATAGATTAAAATTAGAAACACAAGACGAGCAATCTGATAAAAGATTAGACCTTGCTCGAGAAAAAATGGAGAAACAAAATGTCGGGAAAAAAACACGGACTACAAGATAAGTATAAAAAATTAAAAATGGGTGGAATGATGTATTACAGTAAAGGTGCACTTTCTGAAAAACAAAAAGTAATTGCTTCTAAAGCACCTCCTTTTGATAAAATAGATGGAAAAGATTTTGCAAAAATGAAAGAAGAGAAAAAACCTGTAAAAGCAAACCTAGGTTTGCTGATGATGAAAAAAGCAAAAGACAAAGGTGCTAAAGGTGTAGAACTTTTATCTCCCATAGCAATGGCAAAAAGATTTTTTAATAAAGGTGGAAAAGTCATAAAAGCTAATAAAGGTCTTCATGCTGAAAAAAAGAAAAAGAAAAAAGAAGATGAAAATGATTTATCTAAATTACCAAAAGGTTTAAGAAAAGATACTACTACAGGTTTTGGAGCTAATATAAAAAAAATAAAAGATGACTAAAAAACATACAGTTTCTGGCAAAAGATCAGGGCCACCTCCTTTGAGTGGCCCAAACCCCCAAGTTCCTCCTGTAAAATTAAATAGTGGCGGAGAGATGGTTTGTCCTCATAGACCTGACGGTATTAGAGGTATGGGTGCTGCTATTAAAGGAATGAAATTTGTAGGAGTTAGATAATGTGGTTTCAAGCAATCAAATTAGCTGTATCTGCTGGAAGTAAGATATACGCAAATAAACAAAAAGCAAAAATGGCAATGTCAGATGCACAATTGTTACATGCTGAGAAACAAGCACGAGGTGAGGAAGCTTACCAAGGAAAATTATTAGAGGCACGTCAATCGGACTGGAAGGACGAGGCCGTTTTGATAATTCTCTCAACGCCCGTGTTGATTTTGGCGTGGGCAGTCGTATCGGATGATCCGACAGCGATGGACAAGGTAAAATTGTTCTTCGACATGTTCTCGCAGCTCCCGAGCTGGTTCACAAATCTCTGGATTCTTGTCGTGGCGAGTATTTATGGGATAAAGGGAACTCAAATATTTAGGGGAGGAAAAAAATGAACCTAGAAAGAGATTTACAAAAACTTAGAAAACAAAAACAAATGAAAGAATCTGCTGTAGCTCAACTTAGAAAAAGAAGTAAAGATTCTATAGCTAGACCTAGAGCAGAAAAAAATATTTTATCAACTAGTCCAGAGATGCAAAAAATATAATGTGGAATTGGTTAAAAAAATTATTTACTCCTAAAAAACAAACACACAGTGATGATGTTTTAGATCAAATGAGTAAAGCTGATAGAAGAAAATTAAAAGCAGAAGGTAAAATCAAGTCTATTTACAAACCTTATTATTAGTATATAAGTTTTTAATGATCATAGACTATCCATTGATAAGAAGAGTAGCTGAGAAAAGAATAGATTCTTTGAAAGAAACTCTAGTGTATACCGTTGACAATTTAGAACAACTTCACTATATTAGAGGACAAATCAAAGGCCTAGAGTCTTTGCTTCAGGATCTTAAAGACCTGCAAGAAAAACAGGAGCTACTAAATGACAAAGAACTTCGAGACTTCGAAGGAAGTACCTAAGAAAACAGAAGCATTATTAGATGCTTACAAATCAAAAGATGAAATCAAAGACACCAAGTTAGATGTTAAATCTATAGAAGATAATAAAGGTCTTTTAGAACGATTACCAACACCAACTGGTTATAGACTTTTAGTTTTACCATACGCTGGACCTCAAAAAACTAAAGGTGGACTTTATCTTGCTGACACAACTCAAGAAACAATACAGATGACTACCGTATGTGCATATGTATTGAAGATGGGAGATCTTTGCTACAAAGACAAACAAAAATTTCCAGAAGGCCCTTGGTGTAAAAAGGGTGATTGGATTATTTTTGGACGTTATGCTGGATCTAGATTCAAAATAGAGGGCGGAGAAGTTCGTATCTTAAATGATGACGAAATAATCGCTAAGATTAATAATCCGGAGGATATTTTGCACGCATACTAACACATACGCAATTAAACAGGAGCTACAATGGAAAACACCGAAGAAATAAAAAACCCAGAAGTTGAATTAGATACTGATGGAGTAAAAGATCAAACACTTGAAGTCGAAGAACAAAAAGTCGAGACTTCAGAACCTGAATTACCTAAACAAGAAGTAGACTTAGGATACACTGAACCTAAGCCTGAAGGAATTGAAGGTATCAAAGTTGAAACAATAAAAGAAGAACCTAAAAAAGAAATTAAAGAAGAAAGTCTTTCTGATGTTTCCGAAAAAGTTAAAAGAAGAATAGATAAATTAACTTTTAAAATTAGAGAATCTGAAAGAAGAGAAAAAGCTGCTTTAGATTATGCAAAAGGTTTAAAAAACCAACTTGATGATACTAAAAATCGTTTTTCAAAAACTAGTAAGAGTTATATTGAACAATTTTCTGCTAGAGTTGTTGCTGAACAAGAAGATGCTAAAAAAGCATTAAGAGATGCTATTGCAGATCAAGATGCAGATAAAATAGCTGAAGCAAATTCTAGAATAGCTACTTTAGCGGTAGAAGCAGAAAAAGTTAAGATGACTCAAGCTGAAGAAGAAGCTAAAGAAGAAAAAGCTAAAGCTGAAGCTAAAATAGAACAACCAATACAACAAGCACCTCAAACAAACGTTGCACAACCTTCTGGTAAAGCTAAAGAATGGGCTGAAAAGAATGAATGGTTTGGTAGCGATAAAATTATGACAAGTGCTGCATTCCAAGCTCACAATGACCTTGTTGAGCAGGGGTTTGACGCAGAGAGTGATGAGTATTATAATGAAATTGATAAAGTTATGAAGGATAATTTTCCTCATAAATTTAGTCAACCACAGGAGCAAAAGAAACCCGTCCAAACTGTTGCCTCTGCACAAAGAAATCAAACCGGACGCCGATCAGTGAAACTCACCAAGTCACAAATAGTTATCGCTAAAAAACTAGGGGTGCCACTAGAGGAATACGCAAAATACGTGAAGGAGAATGCAAATGGATAATGATATCAAACGAACCTCACGCCAGTCAGAGACTAGGCAAGAAACAAAAAAACCTAGCGCTTGGGCTCCACCATCGAGTTTAGACGCACCACCCGCTCCACAGGGCTTTGCCCATCGTTGGATACGAACGAGCGTGGCTGGATTTGAGGATACAGCTAATGTAACCAAAAAATTCAGAGAAGGTTGGGAATTTGTAAGAGCAGAAGAGATTAAAAACTCATCTGATGTAGGCAAATACCCGATCATCAATCAGGGGCAGTATCAAGGGTGTATTGGAATCGGTGGCCTTGTGTTGGCAAGGATACCTGAAGAGACATTAAAAAGCCGTGCAGAGTATTTCGATAGAATTACTCAAGACCAAATGGATGCGGTTGACAATGATCTAATGAAGGAACAACGACCTGAAATGCCAATCAATATTGATAGGCAATCAAGAGTTACCTTTGGTGGTAGTCGTAAAAAATAGTTTTTTTGCATTACCTACGGAGTTAGCTTGGAGTTAAACTAAACATAAAACGGAGAAAACAACTATGGCAAATCAACTAGAAAAGTTCGGTCTAAGACCGCACAGAAAACTAGACGGTACACCATTAGTAGGTGCTCAAAACAGATACACTATCAAAGCTAATTATGGAACTGCAATTTTCCAAGGTGATTTGGTTATTCCAACATCAACTGGAAATATTGAAAGACATACTGGTAATACTAGTGACGCTGTTGTGGGCGTTTTTAACGGAGTGTTTTATAACGATCCAACTACTCAAAAGCCAACGTTCAGTAATTACTACCCTGGTTCAATCAATCCAAGTGAAGGCAATATCACTGCCTTTGTTGTTGATGATCCAGATGCAGTATTTTTAATGGACGCTGATGAAGCTTTTACAAGAGCAGATCTGTTTAAAAACTACTCTGTTACTACTGCAGGCGGTGTAACACAAACAGGAATATCAAGCGTACAATTAGACGTAAGTGCTTCAGGCACTACTGCTACTTTTGCGGTACAAGCAATCGATATATCACAGGATCCAGATAATTCGGATACTAGTACATCGAATGCTAACATTCTTGTTAGAATCAACAATCACTTCTTTAGAAGTGGTACAGGCTTAGCGTAATAGATAAAGGAGAATAACTATGGCAATATCACGAGCACAGCTAGTTAAAGAACTAGAGCCAGGTTTGAATGCTTTATTCGGCCTGGAATATAACAGATATGAAAATCAACATGCGGAGATTTTCCCGTCTGAAACATCTGACAGAGCTTTTGAAGAAGAAGTAATGTTAAGCGGTTTCGCTTCAGCACCAGTTAAACAAGAAGGTGCGGGAGTAGTGTTTGATCAAGCAGGTGAAACTTTCACAGCAAGATACTCACACGAAACAATCGCTTTAGCATTCTCTATCACTGAGGAAGCGATCGAAGATAACCTGTACGACAGATTAGCTGCAAGATACACAAGAGCTCTTGCAAGATCTATGTCGAACACTAAACAAGTTAAAGCAGCATCTGTGTTAAACAATGCACAGAAAACATCTGGATTTAACGGTGGAGATGGCGTTTCACTAATTAACGCAAGTCACCCGTTAGCAACAGGTGGTACGTTCTCAAACGTACTAGCAACTGCTGCCGACCTTAACGAAACTTCACTTGAGCAGTCGTTAATCGATATCTCATCTTTTGTAGATGAAAGAGGATTAAAAATTGCGACTCAAGGTAGAAAAATGATAATTCCAAAAGAATTACAATTTACTGCTGAGAGAATCATGAAGTCTCCTCAAAGAGTCGGAACTGCTGATAACGATATCAACGCAATGGCTAATATGGGTATGGTTCCAGAAGGTTATGTGGTTAATAACTTCTTAACTGACACGGATTCATATTTCCTATTAACTGATGCACCTAACGGTTTTAAACACTTCATCAGAAGTCCAATTAAAACTGCTATGGAAGGTGATTTCGATACAGGAAACGTAAGATTTAAAGCTAGAGAAAGATACTCTTTTGGATTCTCTGATCCAAGATGTGTCTTTGGTAATGGAAATCTACCAACTAGTTAATAGTAATTAAACTTACTAACTAAAAAGGGGCGGAGTTTACTCTGCCCCTTTTTTTATGTATAATCAAAACACTAGATAAATTAACTTTGTAAACTGGCTAGTCAGACGGTATAGAGATTACAAAGTTTAAAGCTATACAAAGGAGAAAATTATGGCAAATACTACTTTTTCGGGACCAATAAAAGCGGGAACGATTTCAAACACTACAGGTACAACACTTGGTAAAGATATAACAAATGTTGGACAAGTTATAATGGCTCAATCAGTGAAAGTTGATATTATTGGAGCTTCACATCTTAATCAAGTATGTGCAGTAGTTCCAGCAAACTCACAAATAGTTGATGTAATTTTAAATGTAACTACAGTAAACAATGACGGTGGTGCAGCAACTATTTCAGTAGGAACAGTAGCAGATGCAGATGCATTTATAGCTACAGCTAATGTTAAAGCTTTAGCAACTACTCACGGTACTTTAGATACAGAAGCAACTAATGTTGGTACAACTGACATACAAGTTCTTGCTGATTTCACAGGTGCTAACGGAGATGGTACAACTGGTGCAGCAACGGTTACTGTTTTATACATGCAGAATAATTCTGTTCAAGACGCAGTAGACTTATAATAATAAACTAGTGGCTCCTTCGGGAGCCACAAATTAAAGGAGAAGATTTATGGGTGGAGGAAGTTTCACATCAGATCAGTCGGTAGCACATGCTACAGCCACAGCGCAAATGGTTCCTACAACTAGAAGAGCTAGAGTTACTTCTATTCAAGGAAAAGGAAATGCAAGTGGTTCTATTATTTTAAGAACAGGTGGAGCAACAGGAGATGTTGTTGCTACATATTTATTTGGAACAGAAGGATTGTCTGAATACGTACCAGGTTCTGGAATTTTATTTGTAGAAGGTGTTCATGCAACTATTGCAGGAACTGCTGGAGTAACAATTACATTTACGTAAAATGGATTACTACGCTGATTTAGGATTAGAGATAGAATCTTTTGCGAAAGGTGGTATGCCTGCTCGTAACAAGAAAAACTATCGTAGTACTAAATCAGGTGCAGGAATGACTAGAGCCGGTGTCAAGGCTTATAGAAAACTTAACCCTGGATCTAAATTAAAAACAGCTGTTACAGGGAAAGTCAAAAAAGGCAGTAAAGCTTCTAAACGTAGAAAGTCTTACTGTGCAAGAAGTGCAGGACAAATGAAGATGCATAACGTTAATTGCAGTAAAACTCCAGATAAGAGAATATGTGCCGCAAGAAGACGTTGGAAGTGCTAGAAAAAGCATACTGGTTATTTCTAGACTCTATTGTCTATGTTATACTTTGGCTGTTATTTATTTTATTAATACTAGGGGTTTTAATTAGAACAATGATTGATCGTTTTATATATTCGTTTTTTGGTGCACTAGATACTTGGTCTTCCTGGATAGACAAATTATTTGCACCAAGATGTAAATGTAAAAAGAATAAACAAAGGAGACAAATATGATAGATAAAATCAAAATTAAAGTTGCTCATTATTGGTCAGATCACAAGATAGAATGTCTTGTATTTGCAGTTTTAGTTGCAGCAATAATTATTAAATAATTTATTTTAGGTTTTTATGGAGTATCAGAGGATGAACTATTACTTTACAGGTTTACTGATTGTAATGTTAGTTGTCTTGGCTCTCTGCGGAGGACCAGGTGTCCAATAGACCACTCAACATCGGAGAAGAGGCACGTGTGCAGATGCCAATGAAGACGGTAGCTAGCCTAATCGTGCTCGTAGCAATGGGCGTGTTCGCATATACGGAGCTGACTGCGAGGTTGGTATCGTTAGAGACATCACGTGAGTTATTCCAAAATGACTTGCTTAAAAAAAGTGAACAAGTGCCCGTGGACCAGGAGCAAATATTTTTAATTGAGGATCTTTATAAATCTGTAGAGAAAATGGAACAGACTCAAGAGATGAATATGACTAACAAAGTTAATATAGAATTTTTAAGAGAACAGTTAGATAAAGCGTTAGCTGATATTGAAGAATTAAAAGATAAGGTAAGACAAAACGGAGGTCATTAATGGAGTTGATTGTAGCCCTACTTATGATTGTCAACGGAGAGATCAAAGAACACAGAATTCAAATTGATCCTGAATCAGGTAAACCCTCAATGTCGATGTGCTTGAAAGGAAAGCGAGTTGCAATGAGATCAAATAAAAATAATAATGTTGTTTACCAGTGTATAAAGTCGATGGCGGAGCTCGAGTCGAACGTAGACGGATCAAAATCAATTAAAAAATTAATATTGGAGTAATTATGGAATTGACACGTAATTTTAGTTTACAAGAATTAATTAAATCAGATACAGCTATCCGTTTGGATATCAATAACAATCCAAACTCAGGTCAAATAGAAAAATTAAAAGCACTTTGTGAAAATATTTTACAGCCGGTACGTGACCACTTCGGCAGAGTAAAAGTAACTAGCGGATTTCGTTCAGAGCAGCTTTGCCTAAAAATAGGCAGCTCAGTTAATAGTCAACATGCAAAAGCTGAGGCGGCAGACTTCGAATGTATTGGTGTAGACAATGCTGAGTTAGCTGATTGGATTAATCAAAACCTAGACTATGATCAATTGATATTGGAGTTCTATACTCCTAATGAGCCTAACAGTGGGTGGATACATTGTAGCTATACTACTGACCAACCAAGAAAACAATTCTTGCATGCATACAAATCTGAAGGTAAAACAAAGTATAAACCAATAATAGGAAAGGCTAAGGATTTAGTATGACAATAGGAAGAACACAAATATCTAAACAAATAGATGGTAAATTAGGTGACCCAAAAAACACAAAAAAACAAAAAAAGAAGCTTCAAATTAAAAAATCCAATAAAAAAAATCCTCTCGCTAGGACATTTACTGTTTAGACCAAAAGTGATACAATCAAAACGATTGTACAACAGAAAAAGGCTTAAACACTATGACAAAACTATGTGCTAGAGGCAAAGCGGCCGCTAAAAGAAAATTTAAAGTTTACCCGTCTGCATATGCGAATGCATACGCTAGTAAAATTTGTGCTGGTAAAGCAAAAGATCCTTCAGGAGTAAAAAGAAAAGATTGGGGACCTAAAAAAGCTAGTAAGGGTGCAGAAATAAAAATTAAAAAAGTTGTAAAAGGTTTACATAAAGCATCTGCATTACATAAAAAACAAGCACAAACATTAGAAACAATTAAGGCAAATACAGGTACTTATGTAGGATCTTACATGAAAAGTGAGATTGCTGGAGAACCAGTATCTAACGAAAGTCTAGTTTCATACTACGGAGACATGATAGATGTCGAGTAGAGGTACTTGTTGGGAAGGTTATGTCCAAAAGGGCATGAAGAAAAAAGGTGGGAGAATGGTTCCCAACTGTGTTCCAGCAGGAGGTATGAAAGAAGGTGGCCTTAAAAAATGGTTTAATGAAAAATGGGTTGATATAGGTTCAAAGAAAAAAGGTGGAGGATACAAAGAATGTGGAAGAAAATCTGCGAGTAGTTCAAAAAGAAAATATCCAAAATGTGTCCCTGCTGCAAAAGCTGCAAGGATGACAGACTCTCAGAAAAAGAGTGCTGTTGCAAGAAAAAGATCTGCAGGTAATAGTGGACCTAAACCAACTAATGTAAAAACAATTGCTAAAGCAAACATGGGTGGTATGGCAGATTATTATAGAGGTATAGTTTAATGGCTTACGATTACGCAAAAAAATATTATAAAAATGCAAGTCCAGCGAATCAAAAAAGATTTAATGCAATAGTAGATGACTTACGAATAGATATGAGTGAACAGTCTGCTATTAGTGAAGGTTTAAGAAAAATAAGAGAAGAAATTAGAAATACATCTGGAGGAAAAAAATTTAATACAGGTGGTGTGGTTTTAACTAAAGATAATTACTATAAGGATTTATTATAATGGCAAGTTCTGGGACTACAGCATTTAATTTAAATATAGACGAAGTTATAGATGAAGCATATGAAAGATGTGGTCTATCTACAGCTTCGGGATATGATTTAAAAAGAGCTAGAAGAAATTTAAATATATTATTTTCTGAATGGGGTAATCGTGGATTACATCTTTGGAAAGTAAAAAATAAATCACAAGAATTAACTGCAGGAACTTCTGAATACACTACACCAAGTGATTGTAGCGATGTATTAGAAGCTTATATATCTACAACATCAGGAACTACTGCTGATACTCAAGATGTTTCTATAACTAAAATTGATAGATCTACTTACGCTGCATTACCTAACAAAGGTGCTACAGGTCAACCTTCTCAGTATTATGTTGAAAGACATATTACTCCTAAAATTTATTTATATCAGACACCTAATAAAACAACATACACCCACGTAAAATATTATTATATTGGAAGAATAGAAGATGCTGGAGGATATACAAATACTCCAGATGCTCCTTATAGATTTTTACCTTGTATGGTTGCAGGTCTTGCATATTATATTTCTTTTTTAAAAGCTGCAGATAGAACTCAAATGTTAAAAATGGCTTATGAAGATGAGATGAAAAGAGCTTTAGATGAAGATGGTTCTAGAACTTCTTTATATATTTCACCACAAACTTATTTTGGAGATGGTGTATAATGGCTAATTACGCAACAGGAAAACAATCTCTTGCTATATCCGATAGATCAGGCATGGCATTTCCTTATAAAGAAATGGTAAGAGAATGGACAGGAGCTTTAGTACATATATCTGAATTTGAATCTAAACAACCTCAGATAAGAAGAAAAACAATAAAAGCAGATGCAATAGCATTACAAAATAGTAGGACTCAAGATTTTACTTTAAAATCTGGTGGCTCTAGATTCACAACAATTGATTTAGTTCTTCCTGGAGAGTTTGCTTTTGAATCTTCAGGTATGCAACCTGATAGTGGTGCAGAACAAAATAGACAAAGACAATTAACAAGTACCGCAGGTACTGTAACAGTGAGTATTACATAATGGCTATAGCTTATTCAACTTTTTTAACACAGATTAGAAGCTACACAGAAGTAGATGCTAATGTTTTAAGTGATACTTTGTTAGGTCAATTTATTAGAAATATAGAATTAGATATTGCAGGTAAAGTTGATTACGATGACACTAGAAAATACGCAACTTCATCATTTACTGCAAATAAAAGATTTTTAGTGACACCTGCTGATTTTTTAGTTATTAGATCATTACAAGTATTTGCAGATACTAGTATTACAAGTGCTAGAACTTTTATGGAAAAAAGAGACACTAGTTTTATATCAGAATACAATGGTGCTGGAAGTACAGGACAGCCTAAATATTATGCTAATTGGGATGATGCTTCAATTGTTGTAGCACCAACTCCAGATCAAGCTTACGCAGTTCAATTAAACTATATTGTAACTCCACCTAATTTTACTTCAACAAATGCTACTTATTTATCTGAGTATCAAGAATCTATGTTATTACATGGTGTGTTAACTGAGGCTTTTTCTTATTTGAAAGGTCCTATGGATATGTACAATCTTTATAAAACAAAGTATAATGAGGAAGTAGAAGCTTTTGCCTTACAACAAATGGGTAGAAGAAGACGAGCAGAATACGATGATGGAGTTCCTAGAGTTAAGGTACCTTCACCATCACCATAAAATTTAAAAGGAGAATAAAATGGCTATAACAACTAACGCAATATGTAATTCATTTAAAAAAGAATTACTTCAAGGGAAACACGATTTTGATACATCATCTGATACATATAAATTAGCGATGTATACATCATCAGCAACTTTAGGTAAATCAACAGAAAATTATTCAACAAATCCAGGTGGTGGATCTAATACTGAAGTTACTTCTTCAGGATACACTGCGGGTGGTAAAGCACTTGTAAACCAAGGTGTAAAAGTTTCATCATCAATAGCAATTACTGACTTTGCTGATTTATCTTTTACTGGTGTTACATTAACAGCTAGAGGAGCTTTAATTTATAATACAACAACTGATGGTGGTTCGGGTACTACTGATGCTGTTTGTGTTTTAGATTTTGGTGGAGATAAAACTGCAACTGCAGGAACATTTACTATTCAGTTTCCAGCATTTACAACATCAGCAGCAATACTAAGATTAACATAAGGAGGATGCATGGCTCTTGTCATTGATGATAGAGTTAAAGAAACAAGCACCTCTACAGGAACTGGAACAGTTACTTTATTAGGTGCAACTCAAGACTTCATAGGGTTTGTTGGAGGTATTGGTGCGGGTAAAAATACATATTACTGCATAACAAATACTGGATCTGATGAATTTGAAGTTGGAACTGGCCTTGTTAACGCTGGTGTTACTTTAGCTATTACTGTTGTCAATCCAGGAAGTGGAAACAAATATTATACAGACGGAAGTTTACAAACTACAATTAATTTAGCTGAAGGTGTAACATACACTTTTAATATGGATGACTCTTCGGTAGATTCACATCCACTTAAAATTTCAACCACTGCAGATGGGACACATGGTGGGGGATCAAGTTATAATACAGGTGTAGTTTACAAATTAGATGGAAGTGCTGTTAGTGAAGCCGCTTACGTATCTGGTTTTGCTTCTGCAACTACTAGAAGATTAGAACTTACGGTAGCTGCTTCTGCACCAACATTATATACATATTGTCAATATCATTCTGGAATGGGTTATTCATTGACCACAACCGGCACTGCAACTTTATCAAGAGCAACAGTAATATCTTCAACTAATTCTAATAACTTAGTTAATTTTTCAGCGGGTGAAAAAGAAGTATTTTGTACCATACCATCTACTAAGACTATTTCACCAATTATGGAAGCTACAACTTATGTAGTCACACACAATTCAACATTGTCTGAAGATCAGACAGTTGACTCAGGAGTGTTAGCAGGACCAGTTACAGTAACTGGAACACAAACTATAACAGGAACGGTAGTAGTAATTTAATGAGTAAGATAGAAGTAAACACAGTTGAGCCACAATGCGGAACAACATTAACTGTTGGTAAATGCAACACCAGTGTAAACGTTCCAGGAAGTGCAACAGTTACAGGAAACGCAACTGCAGCAAATCTTATTGCTTCAGGTAATGTTGTAAAAACAAATGCTGTACAAGCATCAGATGCTGGTAATATTATCAGTCAATCTGGCACGACTATTACATTAGGTGCAAGTGGCGATACCATTACTCTTGCATCAGGTGCATCACAATCAGGTTTTGGTAGAACAGGTACTGTCGACTGGCAAACAGGAAGTATTAAAACATCTAATTTTACAGCAGCAAACGGAGAAGGATATTTTGTAAACACAACAGGTGGAGCTGTAACAGTTACTTTACCATCCTCACCAAGTGCTGGTAATATTGTTGCTATATCAGATTATGCAAACACAGCAGAATCAAATAATATTACAGTAGCTAGAAATAGTTCTAACATTGAAGGAAGTGCTTCAGATATAACTATATCTAATTCAGGTATAAGTATGACATTTGTATATGTTGATGGTACTAAGGGTTGGAAAACTGTAAGTAGTGGTGAACTAAGTGACAGAGAGCCAGCACCAGAACTTATTTCAGCAACTGGAGGATCAATAGCAACTTGTGGTGATTTTAAAATTCATACATTCACAGGACCAGGATCTTTTTGTGTAAGTTCTGGATCTGGAAGTTTAGCAGTAGTAGACTACAGAGTTGTTGCTGGTGGTGGAGCAGGTGGAGCAGTGTCAGGTGGTGGTGGAGCTGGAGGAGGTCACAGAACAAATTATCCATCCTCTTGTTCAGGAATACCTGTTGTACCTGGTAGTATTCCTATTACAGTTGGTGCTGGTGGTACAGCTCAATCAAATAATTTTGGTAACTCAGGATCAAATTCAATTTTTTCAATAATAACTTCAGCAGGTGGTGGCGGTGGTGGCGGTGGCGGTGATGGTCCAGGACCTGGAGATAATACAGGAAGATCAGGAGGATCTGGAGGAGGTGGTGGTGGATCTGGACCAGATGGTAGTGGAGCAAACCTTGGAGGATCAGGAAATTCTCCTCCCGTAAGTCCACCTCAAGGAAATCCTGGTGGTCCATCAGCACCTTCCCCTGCATCAGGTATAAGACACGGTGGTGGTGGAGGAGGATCAGGAGCAACAGGTGGAAGTTCTCCAACTCCTAACAGAGGGGGATTTGGTGGAAATGGTACAGCCAATTCAATTACAGGAAGTCCAGTAACATATGCAGGTGGTGGTGGAGGAGGATCAAGAAGTCCTTCTTTTGGAACAAGTGGTCCAAGCGCACCTGGAGGTTCAGGTGGTGGTGGAAAAGGAGGTGGAGGCCCAGATGGTGGAGCTAATGGAGCTGCTGGAACAACCAACACTGGTGGTGGCGGTGGTGGAGGACAATATACTAATGGTAGTTCAGATACAGGTTCTAATGGTGGATCAGGTATAGTAATAATAAGGTACAAATTTCAATAATTATGGCAAGTAAAATAAAAGTAGATAATATAACAGACCAAGATGATAACGCAGTTATCTCTAGATGTGGTTCAACACATACAGTGACAGCTGAGGTTTATAAAGCAGACACAATTAAGGATACAAGTAACAACACTTATCTTGCAAAATGTGGTACTGCAGTAACGGTCGGTGGAGCAAGTCAAACTGTTTCTGTTCCTGGTAATGATATTAGATCTAACAGTTATAAAGCATCTGACGGAGGAATAATTATAAGTCAATCAGGAACCACTATTACACTTGGAGCAAGTGGAGATACTATTCAATTAGCTTCTGGTGCTACTAACGATTTAGGTGCTGGTGTCCAATGGGAAACTACACCAAAGACTGCTAATTTTAATGCAGGTGCTGGTGAAGGTTATTTTGTTGATACATCTTCGAATGAAGTAACAGTAACTTTACCAACAGGGGTTGCAGGAGAATCAGTAACTATTTTAGATTATGTATCAAATGCAAATACAAATGCTATTATTCTTTCTCCACAATCTGGAGAAAAAATTGAAGGTGGAACAGTAGGACAAGGTGTTACTGCAAATAGACAAGCAACAACATTAACTTATTCAGGTGCTACTCAAGGTTGGTTAGTATCAAGTGCTGGAGATTCAGGACCAATAGCACCTCTAACAATTACTTTTACTACTGCAGCAGGATCCTTAGGTTCAATCGCAGGAAGTTCTGAAAGAGCAGATCCAAATGCAAATTTATCTCCTGTAACAGGTACAAGTACATTTGGTACAGTAAGTTATTCTATTCAATCAGGAAGTTTACCAGCAGGTTTAACTCTTAATTCATCGACAGGTGCTTTTGTTGGAACTGCTACTGCACAATCTACTTCAACAACTTCTAATTTTACAGTTAGAATTACAGTAACTGAAACAGGAGCTACATCAGACAGAGCTTTTTCAATTACAGTTAATCCAGATGCATCATATGTTGCAGCAACAGGTGGAACAGTTACAACCTCTGGAGATTTTAAAATTCATACATTTACAAGCCCTGGAACTTTCTGCGTATCTTCAGCAGGTAATGCTGCAGGTTCAAACACCGTAGATTATATGGTAGTAGCTGGTGGTGGCGGTGGTGGTAAATCAGGAACCAGTGACCCATCAGGAGGAGGTGGTGCTGGAGGTTATAGAGAATCCTCTGGTGCAGCTTCAGGGTGCTATTCAAGAAGTCCTTTGGGCTCAGGTGTTTCAGCTTTACCTGTATCAGTATCGCCTTACCCAGTCACAGTTGGTGGTGGCGGTGGTGGAAGTAGTTCTTTTCCTAGTAAAGGAAGTAATGGAAGTAATTCAGTCTTCTCATCTATTACATCAGCTGGCGGTGGTGGTGGAGCTTCTGGGTATGGATATGGTGGCACAGAGTCATCTAGAAATGGTAATCCAGGAGGCTCAGGAGGAGGAGCAGGTTATTCAGGACCAGGAGGTGGAGGTGGTTCGGTAGGCTCAGGAAATACACCTCCGGTTAGTCCACCTCAAGGAAGTCCAGGTAATCCTATTCCTGGTGCAGATGGAGGATCAGCTCTTTCAACTGGATCTGGAAATGGTGCAACTTCTTCAATTAATGGAAGTCCTGTAAAACGTGCAAACGGTGGTGACGGTGGTAATCCAGGTTCTCCAGCAGGTCCTACAAATTCAGGTAATGGTGGTGGAGCTAATTTTAATGGTAATGGTAATTCTGGAGGTTCAGGTATTGTTATAATAAGATATAGGTTTCAAACATAGGTAAATTATGAGTGAAGTAAAAGTAAATAAAATAAGTCCAAGAACAAATTGTGGTACAGTAACTGTTGGAGATTCTGGAGATTCAGTATCGGTAACAGCAGGTGTTCCAGTAACAGTTAATGGTGATTTAAAATCAAATGCATTAAAAGCAACTGATGGTGGTAGCATAATTTCTCAATCAGGGACTACAATAACTTTAGGTGCTTCTGGTGATACGGTTTCTCTTGCAAGTGGAGCAAGTCAATCAGGTTTTGGTAGAGCAGGTTCAGTTGATTGGCAGACAAGTATTAAAACAGGAGATTTTACAGCAGTATCTGGAGAAGGTTACTTTATAAACACAACAAGTGGTGCAGTAACAATGACACTACCTAGTTCTCCAAGTGTTGGAGATATTGTAGCTTTAAAAGATTATGCAAATACTTTTGACACAAACAACTTAACTATTGGAAGAAATAGTCAACCTATTTCTGGTACAGATGCTGATGCAGTAATCTCAACAGAAGGTCAAGCAATAACTTTAGTTTATGGCGATTCAACAAAAGGCTGGCAATCAGTTGCAGCTGCTACTGAATCAGATGTACCAAAGCCAACATTTACTGCTGCTACAGGTGGTAATGCTATTTTAACTTGTGGTAATTACAAAATTCACGTTTTCACAGGTCCAGGTACTTTTTGTGTTTCATCTCTTGGAAATTCTGCACCTGCTGGACGACCAGCAAATGCAGATTATTTAGTAGTTGCAGGAGGTGGAGGATCTAATTATGGTGGAGGTGGTGCTGGTGGTTTTAGAACCAATGTTAGTTGTGCAGGAACTATACCTCTTTCTGTAAGTGGATTTCCAATTACAGTCGGTGCTGGTGGATCAGGGACTCCATCAGGATGTGCATCAAGAGGCTCAAATTCAATTTTTTCAACAATAACATCAGCTGGTGGTGGAGCGAGTGGTAATGCTACTCCAGCATCTACTTCTTCAACTAATGCTCCAGGTGGATCAGGTGCAGGTGCACCAGGTTATGATTTTCCAGCTCCAAGTCCAGGAAGTCCACCAGGTACAGCACATCAAAACGGAGGTGCAGGAAATACTCCTCCAGTCTCTCCTCCACAAGGAAATGCAGGTGGAAGAGGTCACGGTACTTATGGAACAGCAGATAATGGTTCTGGTGGTGGCGGTGGTGCAGGTTCAGGTGCAGCAGATACAAGTATAGGAACTCCAGGTGGAACTCCAGGAGGTGCAGGAGCACCAACAACAATATTTGGTTCAGTTCCTCAAGCACCAACTTATGGAGAAGGTGGTCCTAATCCAGGTAGATATTTTGCAGGTGGTGGTGGAGGGGCTCAACAAAATCCAGGAACTAATGCAGGCGGTGTTGGTGGTGGAGGAGATGGTAAACCTAGTCCTACAACTGGGTGCAGTGGATCAGTTAATCAAGGCGGTGGTGGTGGAGGACGTAGAGGTGACGGTGGTTCTGGTATAGTAGTAATAAGATACAAATTCCAGTAGTTGAATGATTAAAATTTATAATATATAATAGGAGTTAATTATGGCACATTTTGCAAAACTCGGAGCGAACGGAAAAGTTATTCAAGTATTAACACTTGATAACAAAGATATGGAAAACGCTGATGGTGTTGAAGATGAATCAGTAGGTCAACAATATTTAGAAACACACAATAATTGGCCTGCACAAATGTGGATTCAAACTTCATACAATACATCTGGTAATCAACATAATGATGGTGGCACACCTTTTAGAGGAAATTACGCAGGTATAGGTTATACTTGGGATGAGGATGATCAAATCTTCTGGCCTAAAAAACCATATGCATCTTGGGTAAAACATAATGATTCAGCTTCTTGGAAATCACCAATCGGTGACGCTCCAGCATTAACAGAAGAACAGACTTCACAAAATACAGCTGAAACTCATTCTTGGTCTTACGTCTGGAATGAAGATAACACAACTTGGGATTTGACAGACTCTAAAGCATAATTTATATATGGTGGTGGTATGCAAAAGCAGGTTTTAAGTGAACAAAGTTTATTCTTTGGCGATGTGGAAATGCCAAAAAATTGGGACATTGACCGAAATAAATTATCAGGTGACATCTTACAATCAGTAATTCAAAACAAAGATTTTCCATTTTCACGAACTTGGGATATGTTAAACACCTACATACGAGATCACGTTTCTCTTGAGTATGGTTTCAATTTAATTAACAAAGAAACATGGGGTAATATTTATAAACCTAGCGAAACTACAATTCCATTATTAAATATTGATCCAGTAGATTTACGTAACTCTCCAGACTTTACATTATTATATGGTGTAAAAGTCAAAGATTGTAATGTTCGAATACACTTTGAAGATAACAGACGTAAAGGTAGAAGTTGGGATATATCATTAGAAAATAATAAATTTATTATGTTCCCATCAACTAATATGTATTATTTAACCAATAATCAAAAAGATAGTTTAAATTTTGTACAGACTATAACATATGAATATATATAAAAATTTTATAGATAAAAATTATTCAGACAAAATTTATAAAACTCTTTTACATGAAAGTTTTCCTTGGTATTATTTTCCACATCAAGTTTCAACAAGTAAAAAAGATTCATCTTTTATGGGTCATACTTTTGTCTTAGATGGTAAAAAAAATTCAGATGAAACATTTTTAATAGAACCTATTTTATATAAATTAAAGGCTAAAAAAGTATTACACGTTAGAGCTAATCTTTGTTTTAAAAAACCCTCTTATTGTAGTTGGCATGTAGATAAGTTTACTGATGATTTAAAACATAAAACAGCTATTTATTATGTTAATAATAACAATGGTTTTACAGAATTTGAAGACAAAAAAGTAAAATGTATTCAAAATCAAATAGTTATATTTGATGCGTATAAAAAACATAGAGCACAAATTCAAACAGATAAAGATGTGAGAGTGGTAATAAATTTTAATTATGAACTTAACTAATTATTATTGGTATTTTAGTGGTGTGCTTACACCAAAGTTTTGTGATGATGTAATAGCTTATGCAAATTCACAAAAAGAAGTGATGGCTAGAACGGGTGGTTATGGTGATAGAAAATTAAATAAAGAAGAAATTAAAAATTTACAAAGAAAAAGAAAATCTGATCTAGTATGGCTTAATGATACTTGGATATATAAAGAATTACATCCTTATGTTCGTAGAGCAAATGAAATGGCTGGTTGGAACTTTGATTGGGAAAGATCTGAATCTTGTCAGTTTACAAAATATAAACACAATCAATATTATGATTGGCATTGTGATGGTTGGGATAAACCTTATGAAAAAGAAGGACCTGAAAAAGGTATGATTAGAAAATTATCTATGACCTGTCAATTAACAGATGGTTCAGAATACACAGGTGGTGAATTAGAATTTGATTTTAGAAACTATGATCCACATATGAGAGATGAAAGTCAACATTTAAGAAAAGCAAAAGAGATATTACCTAAGGGTTCTATTATTGTTTTTCCTTCTTTTGTTTGGCACAGAGTTAAACCAGTAACAGCTGGCACAAGATATAGTCTTGTTGTTTGGCATTTAGGAAGGCCTTTTAAATAATGTTTATAAATAATTACTTTAACACGACCATTTGGTCAGAACAAAAACCAGAGTTTGTAAAATCATTAAACAAAGCATCTAATAAATATATTAAAGATGCAAGAACAAGAGAGAAAACTTTCATTAAAGAGCACGGTGATTTTGGGAGATCATATCACTCAACACCGCTTACAGCTGATAATGATTTTTTAGATTTTAGAAATTACATTGGTCAAAAGTCTTGGGAGTATTTAGATCATCAAGGTTACGATATGCAGCAATACACAACTATGTTTAGTGAGATGTGGGTACAAGAGTTTGCTAAAAAAGGTGGTGGTCATCATTCAGCACATATACATTGGAACCAACACGTATCAGGATTTTACTTTTTAAAGTGTAGTGATAAAACATCATATCCAATATTTCACGAACCTCGTACTGGAGCAAGAGCTACTAAATTAAAAATGAAACCAAACCAAAAAGGTGTGTGGAGTGGATCAGAGTTAATTCACTTTAAGCCCACACCAGGTACGTTAATTATATTTCCAGGATTTTTAGAACACGAATTTGCAGTAGATTTTGGTAAAGAACCTTTTAGATTCATACATTGGAATATACAAGCGGTGCCAAAAGAAATGGCTAAAGATGTTTAAAAAGAAAAAATATACAGTTATTCGTCAAGCAATATCAAAAGATTTAGCAGCTTTTATTGCAAACTATTTTTGTATGCAAAAGCAAGTATATGATACATGTAGAGAGCGTAGATACTTTTCACCATTTGAAACTATCATTGGGTACTATGAAGGAAAGGACGAACAAATACCAAATACATATAGTCAGTATTCTAATATGGCTATGGAGACATTACTACTTAAGTGTTTACCAGATATGGAAAAAGCAACAGGACTTAAATTATATCCTGCATATACCTATGCAAGAATCTATAAAAAAGGTGATGAACTAAAAAGACATAAAGATAGGTTTAGTTGTGAAATATCTACGACTATGAATCTTGGTGGTGATGATTGGCCAATATACTTGGAGCCATCTGGAGAAATAGGTAAGAAAGGCATTAAGGTAGATTTAAAACCAGGAGATATGTTAGTTTATTCTGGCTGTGAGCTAGAGCATTGGAGAAATAAATTTAAAGGTAAAGAATGTGTACAAGTTTTTTTACATTATAATAATCGTAAAACACCAGGTGCAAAAGAGAATATGTTTGATAAAAGACCTCATCTAGGTCTTCCTTCATGGTTTAAGCGATGATATAATTCTTAGATGGAGGCAGGGCACCACCACATACTCCCTGTCTCCTTTTAAGGATTATATTATATGTTAGGTATTACAGCTATATCACAATCACCAATAGCTTCTTTAGGAGGAACTAATGTCAATGTAAACGTTACAGGTTTACAATTAACTAGTTCTATTGGTGCTTCAACTGTCACTGCAAATGCAAATGTAAATGTAACAGGATCTCAATTAACAGGAACAATAGGTAATTCAACTACAGCAATTAATACACCTGTTAATGTAACAGGATCTCAATTAACAATGTCTATGGGAGAAGAATCTCTTGTAGGTAATGCAACAGTATCGGTTACAGGATCTCAATTAAGCTTATCACTTGGTACTTATTCTGTAAGTGCTGATGGTAATGTAAGTGTTATTGTAACTGAGCATGATTTATCAATAACAGCTGGTGCAATACCAACTGTTACAGGAGATGCAAACGTAAGTGTAACCGGTGTTCAAAGCACATTATTACTTGGAGAAGCACAAGTTGAATTAGTTAATGAAGTTAACTTAACAGGAATTTCTGCAGCAACTTCTGTTGGTAGTGTAACAGCTGTTCCTGGAGTAGATGTTTTGGTTACAGGTATACAAATGACGGCTTCAATTAATAGTCCATTAATAACAGCTTGGTCTAACGTAAATCCAGATGTGACCAACACATGGACTGAAGTAAATAAAGGAGTTTCTAACACTTGGACAGAAGTTGATAAGGCAGCTTAAAAAGTGTATAATACCAAATTATGGCATCAACTTTTTCATCAGATCTTAAACTAGAGCTAATGGCTACCGGTGAGAATGCCGGTACATGGGGAACTAAAACAAATACAAATTTAGAACTTGTTCAACAAGCTATTGCAGGTTTTGAATCTATAACTTTATCAAGTGGTTCTACTACAGCTTTAGTAATGAGTAATGCATCTATTTCTACTGCTAGAAATATGGTGATTAAATTTGCAACAATTACACTATCGGGAGCAACCACAGTAACCATACCAGACTCTATAGAAAAATTTTATATATTTGATTGCAGGCTAATTACTAATCCAACAAACCTTACAATTAAAACTGCATCAGGAACTGGCTTTACATTAGATTCTTCAAAAATTTATGCAGCATACGCTGATGGTACAAACTTAAATGAAGTATCGCTAGATACATTAGGTGGTACAATAGGCACAGCTTCAATTGCTGATGATGCAGTAAACAACGATAAAATTGCTGATGATGCAGTTCAAAGCGCACAACTAGCAGATAATGCAGTTTTGACCGTCAACATTTCTAACGCAAATGTGAGCACAGCTAAGATCGCTGATAATGCAGTGACTGCTGATAAGTTACAGAGAAAATTTACAATAAGTACATCTTCTCCTTCGGGAGGTAGTGATGGAGATATTTGGTTTAAATATTCAACATAGGAGTTTAGATGGCTAATACCTATGCTAAAGTTTCAGGAACATTTGAAGAAATAGATAATGCATATGGCAAAGTATCAGGTACTTGGCAAGAAGCAGATGAAATATATGGAAAAGTATCTGGTGTTTGGAAATTAGTATTTGCAGCTTTTCAAGCAACTTCAATTCAAACATTAAGTTCAGGATCAGGAACCTTTGCAGTTCCTGAAGGAGCTAACGCAATTCACATACAAGCTGCTGTTGGTGGAGGTGGTGGAGCTGCAGGTGGAGTAAGTTATGACAAAGCTGGTGGTGAATCCTCTGGGGCAGGTGGTGGATCTGGTGCATATGTATCAGATAAAGTTTTTACCGTAACTGAAGGTGAAACACTATCTTATTCGATAGGATCTGGTGGATCTCCAGGAAATCAAACTGCAAACTTTGGTCAACCAAAAACTGGAAGTGCTGGAACAAACACAACACTATCTGGATCTTCAACTGGAGCTATATTTACTTTAGGTGCAGGTGGTGGAGCAAGTGGTACAGGTGGTGGAGTTCAAGGACCTTTAAGAACAAATACTGCTGGAACTGCTGGATCAGCTACAATAAATGCTTCAGCTGTGACATCAGGAAATTTTAGAGATAGTGACGGATCAACTAAAGCAGTAACAACTTTAACATCAGGACCAGTTGGAACATTTAATCAATCTGGTAATGGAGCTGCTGGTGATAATAACGGAAACTGTGGAGGAGACAACTGTCAAATTGCTGGTTCTGACGGTGCTGACTCTTATGCTGGCAATATATCTGGTGGAAATGGATGTGGTATAGGTGGACCCGCAGCAACTGCTGGTACAAGAGGTTCTGGTGGTGGTGGAGGTGGTGCACAAAATATTGGCAGTACAGGAGAAACTGCTTTTGCAGGTGGAAATGGAGAAGTTAGGTATAGATTTTTACGAGTAAATTAATATAGTGCCTTATGGCAAATATATCAAAATGGTTTGGTTATCCTATATACATTACTAAGTTAGAAAATTTTGAAAATATTAACAAAAAAATTGTACCTATAATACTAAGAGATATTACTCCAACTAATTCTCAATACTCAACAACTACAGATGTAAAACCAAAAGAATTACAATCTATTGATGATAATCTTCACAAAGATAAAAGATTTAAAGAATTATATACAGAGTTATCTAAAGTAATACGAGGTTGTTTATCTGCACAAAAATATAACTTAGATTTGTTTGAAATATATATAACTAAGTCTTGGGCTACCTTATCTGTTAAAGAACAATTTATTTCTTATCAT
>Ga0208434_1000138_pt1 | contig 39263 bp, 39 predicted proteins | sample 13_taG_FD_184086 | JGI IMG/M metagenome (GOLD analysis project Ga0208434, IMG submission 184086) | Marine viral communities from the Subarctic Pacific Ocean - 13_ETSP_OMZ_AT15268 metaG (SPAdes) (version 2) | ecosystem: Environmental > Aquatic > Marine > Oceanic | place: Pacific Ocean | collected... | reverse complement strand
GTGCTCGAGCGACGAGACCGTCGAGGACGAGTGGGAGCTGATCGAGATGTACGACGCATCGGCGCGCGACGCGCTCAAGCTCTATCATCACATGATCGAGAGAGGCGTCGCGAGAGAGATCGCGCGGGCGGTGCTCCCGCAAAGCATGATGACTACGTTTTGGATGAGCGGATCGCTGCGCAACTGGGCGCACTTCATCCGACTCCGCGCAGACACACACGCACAACCCGAAGCGACAGAGCTCGCGGTCGCGATTCGCGCGATACTCCGAGACCACTTCCCCCGAAGCGTCGACGCGCTGATCGGGGCAGAGGATGAATAAGCACATCGCGCAGCGCATCGCGATCGCGAGACTCGTCGCGAAGAGCTCACCGTGTCCGCGCGCTCAAGTCGGCGCGGTGCTGTTTCGCCCCGACTCCTGGGCGGTCGTCGCCGATGGATATAATGGCCCACCGAGGGGAGGGGGCGCGCTGTGTGGCGGCGCTGTATGCGCGCGGGATGAGGGAGACGTGCCCTCGGGGGAGCGGTGCGAGGTCGGTTGTCATCACGCCGAAACTAACGCGCTGATGAACGCGTTAAGGCATGGAGCGGGGACGCTCGGGGCGTGGCTCGTGACAACGCGAGCGCCGTGTCTCATGTGCGCGAAATGCATCCATCACGCGGGCGTCGCGCGGGTGTACATTCCGCACGATGAAGAGCGCGACGGGGTGGGCGTCGCGTATCTCATACGCGCGGGCGTTGAGGTCGAGACATACGAATGAGCGAGACGCCGCGCAAGCGCGCGCGGGTATGTCGGGGTACAAGTGCGAAAAAAGCGACGCCCCGCTCAAGCGCAGACTCGCACGATCGAAGGGGCGCGTCAACTGGTATATGACACGTCGCCTCTATGGTGTGGGCGTGTGTGGTGTGGGCGTGTGTCGTCGGGGCGGGGAAATAAATACTCCGACCACGCCCCCCACTTTTTGTTTTTGACGGACGAAAAAAGGGGCGTGGCCAGAGCCATACGCACGAGGCGTAGTTGAGGCACGATAACACAGCGTCGACGCGTTATGCTCTGTTTTTCTTGCGATACCCCACTCTGACCTCGTACGCGTGTAGGCGCACACGAATCGACGGCGCGGGATTCGAGCTCGTCGCTCTGGTGTGCGTGTGTTGTCGTGACCCGTGACGCGTCGCGCGTTTCGCGCGTTTTCGACGACACCACCACGCCACCACCACGACACCCCGCACGACACCACGCGCAAAGCGCCGTATACTCGACACCCTAACGCGTTTAGGTGTCGTGGTGGCGTGAGTGTGGAGTTGAGCGGAGAGGCGCTACCCCGTGAATGTGTTTTCATTCTTCTCTTAACAAAAGTTTCCTCTCAACTCCACAACGACGACACCACGACACCTAAACACCACTAAACGTATATATTACGCGTACTTAGTCTAGGTGTCGTGCTAGGTGTCGTGAGGTGTCGTGCTCTACGACGACACCTAAAACGCGTTTTTTAAATCCTAACCTTCGATAACAAGGTATTACTGAAGGTTAGACTTTACGTCGCATAAACGTAACGATGTTAAACACTTACGCGCTTTAGGTGTTGTTTCGGCGCTGTTTTATGGTGGTGACGATCGTCACCGCGTATGCCCCCTAAATGGTGACGATCGTCACCGCGTACACCCCCTAAATGGTGACGATCGTCACCGCGTACACCCCCTAAATGGTGACGATCGTCACCTCTCTCTTGTGTTCGTTGCGGGACGATGTATTGTTAGTCGGTCGTCACACTGGCGACGCTACACGACACGAGAGAGAGAGTACATTTTGACGACTGCCCGCATACGTTTCCGACCGACGAAGAGCATCGACGCGCTGATCGAAGAGCGCCGCGAACAGCTACACGCAGACCGCCGCATATACATTCACTCCACAGAGGGCGCGTCGCGCTCGTACGCTTTTCGCGATCTGCTGTTCGATGGTCTGTCCCGCTTGTCTGCGGGTGTGCAGATGCCCACGATCGACGAGAGCGAATCGATGGGCGGGTCGTTGGTTGTACGTCTCCCCGCGCGCTACCTGGAGTGTATCACGGACATCGCGCGGGGTGAGCGGATCAGCACGAACACGACGCTCGCGAGACTCGTCACGCTCGGCGGTGAATCGTGAGGGGTGTGTCGCAACGCGTCCTCGTCTCCGACGCGCTCGCTGAGCTCGTCACGCAATACGCGCGCGACCTAGACACGCTCGACGCGCACCGCGTACACAACGCGGGCGGTGTATCGCTGAGCTACGCGGCCCGCGCCGCGCTCGTCGAGGGCCTCGCGTATGGTGACGCGTTCCCTAGTCTATCGGCTGAGGACGACGCGCCGCTCGCGCGCGAGCTTAATATCGTCGCCCCCGCGTGGCTCGTTGCGCGCGTCGACGCGTACGCTGAGCCTCGTGACCTCACGCGAGCGGCTGCGATTCGCGCTCTGCTGATTCTCGGCGCGTCGTGTTAGCGGTCGTGCGCCTCGGCGTCTCGGGAGGCGAGGGTGAGTGTGTAGACGTACGCCGCGCGCCCCACCTACACGGCGCGCGCGTAGAGCTCCCCACTGGTGCTCGGTATGTGGTGCTTGTCTCGCGTGGTGACACGATCCACGCCGCGCGCGTGTACTCCGAGCATGCGGCGCGTGAGGGGGCGCGGCTCGCGTCTCGTTATGCGAGCGCGTCATGGGCGCGCGTCACGTACTAGACTCTCTCTGAGGGTGTGCTATGATCGCGACAACACGCGACAATACACACGAGGAGAGCACATGAGCGACGAGCGTACATACGGCCCGACGAAAGCAGAACGCGCTTTACAGCGCGCTAGAGAGATCGAAGAGGAGTTACCACCCGTTGACGTTGGCCAGTTCGCGAACGTGTCCCCGCCGCGCTCGTCGCCCTATACGCCTGATCAGGTAATACGCGCGTGTGGCTCAATCGTTAAGGGCGCGACGCTTCGCGATGCGGAGGTACTCGCGGGTATGCGACGCGGCGCTCTGCGAGCTTGGCAGCGCGACGCGCGCAGAGCAGAGCGTGGTCAACACCCGCCTCTCGGCCCGTGGGCCGATGCTTGCGCGTACACCGTCGAGCGGGCGCTCGCGTTGAGGCGTGTACGGTGGCAAGCTCTCGCAGAGGAGGGGGGCAAAGGCTCGAGCGCCGCGCTTTGGATGCTCGATCGGCGCGGGGGCAAAGAGTACCAGGCACCCGCACAGCGTCACGAGGTGCGACGCGAGTCTCAAGAGGTCGTCGTACATACGACGATCGATCAAGCGCTCGAGGCGACTGCGACACAGTTGGGACTTGATCGCGATGAGCTCCGCGCGAGCGGCGACTATTGGGCGCGCGCGATCACCGCGAGCCAACGGGGTCACGCGCTCCCTGAGCCCGTAACGGTTGACGCGCGCGTCGTCGAGGGCGGTGACGAGTGAGCGGGGAGTGGGGGCGCGCGCGCTTAACCCGTGACAAAGCGCGGCGGCTCGCGCTTCGCGCGCTTAAAGCCCCTCGCTCGGGTTCGTTGTATTACGAGTTCGTGACGTCGCACGACGCGCCGAGCGTCGTCTCAGAGCTCGCGTACTGGTGCGCGTGGGAGCGGCGCTCGTCACTGCGTAGAGACTACGAGACGCGGCTCGCGAGTGTGGAGATCGACGAGTGTACGCGCGCGGTTCTGCCTCACCTCGCGTCTGTGCAGCCCGTACTCTTACGGCTCTCGGCTCATGAGCGCCGTCTCGGGATCAGGTGGGCGCGCGCGCCGCTGTTGCTCTCGATACTCGGCGGGGATCTACTCACAGAGACGCGGTTTTGTTATCGGTACTCGCTCGCGTTCGTGGTGCTCGATCGCGAGGAGACCGTCGCCGAGTGGGAGGGTGATCTCGTGCCGTGGTCGCCTATTTTGAATACGTCGTATTCGCGCGGGCGTGTATGAGCGTCACATTCTGAACAGCGCCGCCCCACGGGCCGAGCGCCTCGGGATCTTCGTCGCGCTCTTCGTTGCGCGCGACTCGTATCATCGCGTCGAGTACGTCCGCGCGTGAGAGTCCGACGACGAGCGGGGGCGCGATCGCGTGTACTGTGAGGATCTCGATCTCTGAGTCGGCGACGATCGCTCGCGCGAACTCTTCACGATCTACGTTTTGAGCGACGAGCTCGCTGAGTTGTCGAGACGAGGGCGCGAGGGGTGTGAGCGCGTACACGTCCTCTCCCTCGCCTCCCTCGATCTCAGCGAAGCCGAGCGGGACACATAACCACGAGTCACCAGTACGTACGTAGACGTAAGGCGTCCCGCGGTGATCTTCGTACTCGCGTCGCGCGGCGTCCCACGTCGGAGTGATCGCGACGAGAAACTCAAGGCGCGCGGCTTCAAGTGCGGAGTCGAGACGCTCGTCGCGCTCGTTGGGGCCGCATGTATCCAACGCGGCGAGCTCGAGGTGTTCCTCGATCTCCCTCACGCGCGTGTGTGTGTTGTTTCGTTGTATGGGGTCGATCATTCTCTTTTATCCTCCTCGGGGATGCGTTAATGTGTGCGTACAAATGTACACGATTTTCACGGAGAAACAATATGCATGACCCCGACGATCTCACACTCCCCCCGACAGTACGCTCGCGTGACGAAGGGCTCGACGGCCTCGAAGGACTCGCGCGCCGCGAATCCGCGCCGATCCCCTCACACTACGCGCTAAGTCTCGCGGATCTGCGCGCAGCACAACCCGCGCCCCCACAGGTAAAACCCGCGCCCGTTGCGCCCGTCGAGCCCGTTGCGCCCGCGCTCGCACCCGCACCCGCACCCGTTGCACCCGTCGAGCCGCTCACGCTCGTCGATGGTGAATGGAGCGACGTCGCCTCTCTCTTTGACCTCTTACCGCGCATCTCTGCGACGCTCCGCCGTGTCGCGGAAGGTGGAGACCGCGCGGCGCTTGAGTCGCTCGCGCTCCGCGTGGACTCGATCGAACGAGGCGATCCAGTGCTCGCATTAATCCGAGAGCGGCGTCGAGGGCGCGTCGCTTATGCGCAGATCGCTGCAGAGCTCAACGAGCGCGCGGACGCTGAGCCACGATACGCGACACCGAGCGGCGTCGCTTGGACTTCCGCGCGTCTTCGCGGTCTTCGGTCAAAGTGGAACGCCGCGCGATGAGTTGCGACGATGCGCTTTATGGTGCTTGGCTCTTGTCGCTGATCACGCTGATCACGATCGATCTCTTTTACACTCAACGATGATCGAGAATCCGCTCGTTGATGTCCTCGGGTGACGGGGGCGGCTCGAGGTCTTCGGGATCGAGTGTCTCGTCTTCGTCCTCGTCGTCTTCGACGAGGTCGTCGAGTATCGCTAAGAGCTCGGGATCGGTCGGCGGCTTTACGCGTTGCGGCGGTGTGATATCATGTCGTCGTCTTATCATGTCTGTATCCTGTGTGTGATGTTCCCTAGAGGTTAGCAAATGAAGCTCGAGACGATTGTCGGATTATGGAAAAAGATCGTAGAACCTACACGCGGCGACGCCGTGGCAGAGGCAGAGGCCGAGGCGCTGTTTGAGTACGTCGTCGCCACGCTGCGCGACGTTGAGCGAGATCTCGCGGCCCCCGTCGCGACGACACGCGCGCGTTTTATCGCCGCTTTGAACACGAGGAGAGAGGAGGGTACGCAAGATGGGACACAGGCCACGCGGGGAGATGACACAGTGTGAGCGGGAGAAATGGCGCGCTTATTATCGCGCGCGTCATCGAGCCGAGCTCGCGACGGAGACGCCAACCGAGCGCCGCGCGCGTCTCTCATATAACGCGCTATACGCGCGCGTCTATTACCACGAGCGCCGCGCGAACGAGACACAGGAAGAGCGCGAGAAGCGTCTCGCAAAGACGCGCGAGTACACGCGCCGACGGAACGAACAGCGACGCGCGCAGAGTCCAGAGGAGACCCGCGAAGAGTATGAGGCGCGCTTGTCATCCATGCGCGAGGCTCGGCGAAAGCGCCGCGCGAACGAGACCCCCGAGTCGCGCGAGAAGCGTCTCGCGTATCAACGCGACTACGCGCGAAAGCGACGCGCGAGCGAGACACAAGAAGAGCGAGAGAAGCGTCTCGCGCCGATGCGCGCATACGCACGAAAGCAAGCACAACAGGAGAGAGACACATGAGCAACGAATCTGAGCGACTGGATAAACTATACTCGCGCATACTCTACGAAGAGCGCCTCGCGAACGAGACGCCCGAAGAGCGAGAGATACGTCTCGCTAAGGCTCGCGAATACGCGCGAAAGCGACGCGCGAACGAAACCCCAGAGGCGCGAGAGAAGCGTCTCGCGTATCTAGTAGCGTACCAACAAGCGCGCGCGCCACATCGGTATGCAGACGAGACGCCCGAAGAGCGGGAGAAGCGCCTCCAATATTATCGCGACTACGCGCGAAAGCGACGCGCGAACGAGACCCCAGAGGCGCGTAAGAAGCGCCTCGCGTACCAACGAGCGTATCAGAGGGCGCGCGCACTACGCAAGAGAGAGCCCCATGAGCGAAGCTGAGCGACTACGCGCAGAGGTCGCGCGCATCACGCGCCGCGTAGAGCGTGAGCTTAGAGGCCCCGCGCGTGTTTCACGTGGAACGCTTCTCGCGCTCGATAAACTGAGGAGGAGAGTAAATGACACAGACACATGATGAGCGTCTCGCGTGGCAGCGGGAATACGAACGCCGCCCCGAGGTACGCGCGCGAAAACGCGCTCAACGCCGCGCCTCTAAGCGCCGCGCTCTCGCTGCAGAGACACCGACAGAGCGCGCCGAGCGCCTCGCGTATCAGAGTTGGTACGCTCGCGAGCGTCGCGCACAGGAGACACAGGAAGAGCGCGAGACGCGCCTCGCGAAACGTCGCGCGTACTATGCGAGACAAAGGACAAGATGATGATAATACATGGTGACAGTTTACACGAACTCAAGAAACTAGATCATGGCAGCGTCGACGCTGTGGTTACAGATCCCCCATATGGACTCGGGAACACGAGCCCGCAACGCGTTGCCGAGTGTCTGCGCGCGTGGGGTGGTGGGGATACGTGGGAACCTCAAGGACGGGGCTTTATGGGGAGATCGTGGGACGCGTGGGTTCCACCCCCTGAATTGTGGCGTGAGGTGCTTCGCGTTCTCAAACCAGGAGGCCACGCGCTTGTGTTCGCGGGGTCACGAACTCAGGATCTCATGTCTATCTCTCTAAGGCTCGCGGGGTTTGAGGTGCGCGATACTCTCATGTGGTTGTATGGTTCAGGCTTTCCGAAGAGTCACAACGTGAGCAAAGCCATTGATAAGTGGGGGGGCGCTCCTCACTTGGCCCACGAGGTCGCGCGCGCGCTCAAAGGGGCAAGAGAGCGAAGGGGCGTTACCGTGTCCGAGGCGGATCGCTTGTTTTGTGACGGCTCGACTATGTACTCGTGGTTTGAGGGGCGACCGCTAGGGCACCGCATCCCCAATGATGAGACATTTACGCGGATTGTTGCCGCGTGGTCCGAGCTCGCACCCCTCGCCGACAAGGTACGCGAAGCCCCTCGCGAGGTGATCGGGAGGGGGGCAAGCGGCATCGCGGGTAAGGGCGGCGTCAGTGTCGGCGGTGAGGTGACCACGTTCAACATTACAGCGAGCGCGACCGATGAGGCGCGAAAGTGGGAGGGTTGGGGGACGGCGCTCAAGCCCGCGTATGAGCCCGTGATTCTTGTGCGTAAGCCGCTCTCAGGTACAGTCGCTCATAATGTACTGGCACATGGGACGGGCGCGCTCAATATTGACGCGTCGCGCGTGGGGGATGATGAGGGCGCTCAGGGTAAGGGGCGTTTTCCCGCGAATGTGATGGTCGACGAATACGTCGCCTCGCAACTAGGCGAGCGCGCGCGCTACTTCTACTCACCCAAAGCGACCAAAGCAGAACGCGAGGCGGGGCTCGGGGATCGCGATACACAGTTAGCCGGATCTAAAGATAGATCCGGCGGGTCCTTCAAAACAGGAGGGGGGAATGAGCGCACAGCGAAGCGAGCGAACACACACCCCACCGTTAAGCCGCTCGCTTTGATGCGGTACTTGTGCCGCCTCATCACGCCCCCATCGGGAACAGTGCTCGACCCGTTCACGGGCTCGGGTTCGACAGGTTGCGCCGCTGTTCTTGAGGGTTTTGATTTCGTGGGTATTGAGAGAGAAGCGGAGTATGCGGAGATCGCGCGCGCGCGGGTCGCACACCACGCACCCACGCGACCAAGCGAGGCCCCCGCACAGTTACCTCTCTTCCCCGACTCTTAAAAAACAAAAGCGAGACGCGTATTTAACGCGCCCCGCTCATGCTTTATCTATCACCCCACCGTATCGCCCTCTCACAGTACGATCAGCAGATAGGCACGTTAACACGAGCAAAAACACGAAACAAGAGAAATGATTACTCGCGCGACTCGGGGAGCCACTGCTCGACGTTGGGATCGAGCTCGACTGTACTTGGGTCGCGCGACGTGATCACAGGCCCCGCGAGTACCGATAGACGTTCGATAATCGCGGTTTGGAGTTCCGCGAGTTGGTCGCGGTGTAACTGGAGTTGAATTTGCGCGTCGCGTAGTCGCGCGATAAGCGCCTCGCGATCCGCGTTCGCGCGTCCGAGTTTGTCGCGTAGCTCTTCGACCTCACTCGGGTCTCGACCGCTCGCGATCGCCATCATTGAGGAGATACTCCCCGTGATGACTCCTAATATACCGACGAGTACGTCTCTATTCTTTGCGACGATCTCCACTCGCGCGAGAAACAGGATCAGCGCGACAACCAGTATCAGGAACACACAAGCGAAATACCAACCGCGACGCGCTTTTGATTCGTCGATTTCTTCTTGTTTCATCTTACCTTAGACTTTCTACGACATACACGACCGCGTCGAACCACTCGAGCCACCACAGCCCCCACGATTCCCGCGCGCTCGGACTAGATAAAAAGGGATACATGAGCGCGACGATATAACCAAGCGAAACCCACGCCCCGCGCCACGTGAACCACCACGCCCACTCTCTCCAACGTCTATGACGCGCGCGTGATTTAATGGTACGCGGCCCGCCGATACGCCGCGCTTTCTCATTCCCCTCGGGCGGTTGGAGCGCCTCGATGTGTACGCCGACCGCGTACAGCGTCACGGGCGCGGCCACGCCCTTAAACTGATACAGGCCGACACACGCGAAGCGCGTCCCCCTCGGTGTGTGTGGATTCGTGCGCGACCGTACAGCGAGGAGCGCGTCGCGTGTGAGGAGCACTTGTTTCGGGCGGCATATGGACATCGTACGCGCGGCGATATTCTTCGCGATCCCCTCGAGCTCGATACGCTTCGCGCCGACCGCCGCGTACATCTCGTCTTGTGTGACTTCGACGACTTCGTCCCAATGTATCCCGACTCGAGCGTCGATGTGTGTGCGCTGTGGGATTTCTCGCTGATAGTGCAACGCGAAATTGAGCGCGTCGATCGTCCGATCGAACGATAACAAAAAACCGTCGCTCCGATCGATCTCGCGTCCGTTGAACCGATACAAGAGCGACCGCGCGAGTCGGTCGTGATATTGAAGCCAGACCGCCGCGCGATGTGCCCCGACGCGTTGAACAAACGCGGTCGATCCGATGAGGTCGACGAGCACGATCGCGAGTCGGCGTGTCTTTAGCTCCATGATGTTCTCGATCGTCGGGCGGTGTGGTACACTCCACATATTAACAGACAGGAGCACATGATGGACACTGAGAGAATAGATAGCATAATCGCGCGCGCGGAGGACGCTCACGCGCTCGTCGTAACTGAGCCGCCTCGCGGATATTACGTTGACGCCGACGGCGTGATACTTCGGAAAGGTCGCGGGGGATTCTCTGAGGCGACGAGCGAGGACGAGCTCCATCGCGGCGCTGAGATCATTCGGTACATCACGGACGGCCTAGGGTGGAAAAAAGACGACCCGTACACGAACTCGTCGAACACTAAAATCGGGGGGTTCTCCTGGTGCGGCGCGTTCGCGGCGTGGTGTGATCCCGATCTCGACGCGAAGCTGCGTCTTAAAGTCATGCCGTCAACATATCGACTTTGGGAGTTTTGCAAGGGAACGGCGCGCGCTGTACCCCTTGACGACATACAGCGGGGGGATATTGTCGTCGTGGGTCGTCGCGGGTCTAAGAGGTGGGGCCAACACATCACCCGCGCCGTGAGCGTGGGCGAGACACACGTCGACACGATCGAGGGAAACGCACACGGTCGACTCGGTGATGGTCGATGGGGTGAGGGTGTGGTCACGCGCCGCCGCCCGTTCAAGGGCCACAATAAACCGCGCGAGAGTTATATCATGTACGCTTATCGCTTCTTAGACGAGGACTACGCAGAATGAAAACACACAACCCCCGACCGTCGTTCCATGAGCAGATGCGAGAGATCAGCGAGATCAGCGAGTCGCTTATTCAAAAGGCGCTCCGCTCTGAGAACGTGGGGCCGTCGTCCGCTGTACCTCAAGCACACGATATAAACCCGTGGGACTCGCGCGCGTCGTTCGGCGACACATATCGCGACTCTGAGCACGAGGGAACGAACGGCTTAGATTATGGCGTCTTGTTGACGATGTCCCGCGTACCTGTGATCTCAGCGATCATACAGACGCGTATCAATCAGATCGCGGAGTTCGCGACGCCGCAGCGAGACAAATACAGCGCGGGCTTTGTGATCGCGCCCCGCGATCGAGACGCGGAGATGTCGGACGACTTACGCGAGCGTATAAACACGCTCACGCGATGGATGGAGACGTGCGGCGACGGGAACAAGTTCGGCGGCGCGGATTCGTTTGAGTCGTTTTTGCGTATGATTCTACGCGACTCTCTTACATATGATCAGTGTGCTTTTGAGGTCTTACGCAATCGCGGCGGCGAGGTCATCGGCTTCACACCCGTTGACGCGTCGACGATCCGTCGCAGTACGACGAGCGAGGCAGAGCGCGAGGAAGGTCGCCGCGACTGGGACGAGGCCGCCTTCGTTCAGGTGATCAACGGCGAGACCGTCGCCGAGTGGGATGCAGACTCGCTCGCGTTCGGTGTACGTCGCCCGCGTACGTGGATTTATTCGCATGGTTACGGACACCCCGAGCTCGAGGAACTCGTGCGAACGGTCACATATCTAGTGAACGCCGAGACGTACAACGCGGCAAACTTCACGAACGGGATACACGTCAACTCGATTCTCGCCGTTAAAAGTAAGATGAGCCCCCAAGTGTTCCGCGCGTTCCGTCGTGACTTTTACGCGATGTTATCGGGCGCGCATCAAGCAAAGCGTACGCCGATATTACAACTCGACCCCGAGGCTAACGAGGAGGTTTCCTCGGTCAACCTTGGACAGAGCGCCGAAGAGATGGGTTATTCGACGTGGATGGGATACCTGACAAAGATCGCATGTGCGATTTATCAGATCGACCCCGCCGAGCTCGGTTTCGTCTTTGGCTCGGAGGGTGTGACAAGCTCTCTCTCACAAGGTGGCCCCGAGCAACGTATCCTCGCGAGTAAAGATCGCGGGTTCCGTCCCTTGTTGCGTCAGGTGCAAGGTTGGATCAATCGTTGGATCGTGCACCCTATCGACCCCGAGCTCTCGTTCCAGTTCGTCGGCTTGGATGCGGCGACCGCTGAGAGTGAGCTCAAGAACAGAATCGACGCGGTGTCGCATTACGCGACGATTAACGAGGTTCGCGCAGAGGCGGGACTTGAGCCACTCGCGCGCGGTGGTGACATCGTGCTTAATCAAACGTATGTTACGGCGTTGATGAGCGAGGGAGGCGAAGAACAAGAGGGCGGCGCGGGCGATTTTGAGCTCGACGAAGACGCGGACGCGTTAGACGAAGAGGGCGACGGGCTCGACGAAGACGCGGACGCGTTAGACGAAGAGGGCGACGGGCTCGACGAAGACGCGGACGCGTTAGACGAAGAGGGCGACGACATCGAGAAGGGCGTCGCGGCACGTTACGCAGACATCGATTTTAAGCCCCCGAAGGGCGCGAGGGATGCGGCGCGGCGCGGTCTTGATCTTCGACGCGAGCATGGGCGCGGCGGTCTCTCAACGCGTCAAGCGGGCGCTCAGGGTGTAGGCTCGGGCGTACAGCGCGCGAGTGACATCGCGGGCGGTGAACGTCTCGGCCCCGCGACGGTTAAGCGTATGGCGGCGTTTTTCAATCGTCACCGCGTACACCGCGAACACCACGACGATAAGTCGAGCGCGGCGTATATCTCCTGGCAGCTTTGGGGCGGCGACGCGGGCGACCGTTGGGCGCGTAAACTCGTCTCGCAGATGAAGCGCGCCGACGAGCTCAACAAAGCAGAGCGCGCCGACACACCCGCAGAGCCGAGCGAGCGCAAGCGCGGCTCCCGAGCAAACAAGCGGGGGAGCGCGGCGAGCGCGTCGAGTGGCCGCTCGATCAAGCTCAGTGATAAAGTGGTAACCGCGTTAAAGAAAAAAGTAAAAGAGCACAACGAGGGCGCGTCGGAGCCGTGGCAACGCGTAACACTGGGCCGACTTAAGTCGGTATGGAGACGCGGCGCGGGCGCGTTTAGTACGTCTCATCGACCGTCTCAGAATCGTCAAAGTTGGTCATTCGCGCGCGTGAATGCGTTTCTTAAAATCGTAATGGGCGGAGGTAATAAGAAATACGTACAAGACGACGACTTGTTACACGCCGATCACCCGCGTCGCCGCGCCGAGAAGTCGCTCGGCGAGCTCAAAAAAGCGCGGGGCGGCGAGGTGGATCTCGTGGCAGACCTCGCCGAGCGTATGCGTGATTTGTACGTTATGCGTCTCGACGCGCTCTCTGATCGCCTCGAGGAGTTGACAGATGACGCGTGACGACCTAGCACAAGAGGCCGCGCGCCTCACCGCGTTGTATCACGACGCGCTACTCGTCGACATATTGGGGGAGCGTGGCTCGGGACTGGGTGACGAGCGTCTCGCGGAGTTACGCGAGGAGGATCTCCTAATCCCCCCGATGACGTTCGGCGACCTCAACCCGCTCGAGTATATCGTCGCAGCGGGTCACGTCTTCGAGGCTCAGCCCGAGCGTCTCGCAGAGTTGCGCGAGTTCGGTGTGGACGAGTTTACACCGCTTCTTGAGGTCGAGTTGCGCCGCGTGACACCGAGCACAGGAGACACGCGCGTCGATGTCGAACAACCCGACGCGCCGAGTACAGGAGACGACGCGCCGCGTACACCTCCCCCGCCTCCCGAGTGGATGAGCGTCGCCGAGCGTGGTGCGTATGAGCGTCTCGCGTTGCGGTCGGGCGAGTATATCCGAGGACTAGGGAACGCGTTAAGCGCAGAGCTCGAGGACGTCGCCGCTGAAGGTTGGGAGGGCGAGACGATCATCGACGAGGTGATCCCCGACCAACGTGAGGCGATGCTCGCGGCGCTCAGAGAAGAAGCGGCGAACGAGTCCGCGACGGGGCGCGACGCGAGACGTCTCGCGGGTACGCTCGCAGATCGTACGGGGTATTACGCACACAACTGGCTACGCATCGCACAGACCGAGCTCCAAGGCGCGCATAACGAGGGGCGTGTGATCGCGGCAGTCGAGGCGCGGGGAGAGGGTGCGCTCGTCGCTCGCGTCCCTGAGTCGGGCGCGTGTTCCGCGTGTCTGCGTGTCTTCGCTAATCCCGACGGGAGCCCGCGTGTGTTTCGCGCCGATGAGCTCGCCGCGAACGGTGTGAACGTCGGACGCTCTCGCGCCGAGTGGCTCCCGACAGTGTTCCCCGTTCATCCAAATTGCCGCTGTGATACGATCAGCGTTCCCGACGGTTTTGAGGTCACGCCCGACGGCAGATTACGACGCGCCGAGTGATCTCGGTATACTTGCGACACACATACACAGGAGCTTGATACATGGTTTTTTCATTCTCGGACTGGGTCAACAGCTTACTTAAGGGCGTCGGCCATAAGTACATAAAGCGTATTCCGTACACCACGCCCAAGGGTCGACGTTATCGATACGTCTATCGCGTAACGAACACGCATCAAGGGCGACACGCTTTCGACGAAGAGCACCTAACCACGGGCGCAAAGTTCGCGCTGAACACGGAAGACGGCGCAGAGTTTCACGGTCATATCACGGCGGTCGATGGGGATAAGATCACGTATACGATCGACGACGGCCCGAAAAAGGGCGAAGAGGTCACGACGACACGCGCCGAACTGGTCGCCGAACTTCACGACCTCCACGACGTTCAAGATAAGCTAAGCGCCGCGCGTGACAAAGTTCGCGAACGTATCGCAGAGGCTAAGCGCGCGGGGCATGAGGGCGTCGTGCGTCGTCTTGAGACGCGACTCGCCGCGCTCGGGGGGGACGAAGAGACCGCGAAGCAAGAGCAAGCGGAGCCACGCGAGGGGACACAGGGCGCGGATAACTTTGAGACGATGCCAGAGGTTGAGGCCGACGCGCCGACGCAAGCGGACGAGGCCGCGCAAGACACAGAGCGCGCGCAACGACGAGCGCAACGCGAAGAGCGAGAGAGCCGCGCGGCTACGGATCGCGGCCCCGCTTTCGTGAACGACCAAGATTTCATCTCTCACGAGGACGCGCGAGACGAGTACATATCGGCGCTCGTACCCAACGCGCAGAGCCTCAAAGAATCCGCGAAGGAGCTACGCGGCGAAAGCGCGAGCGCGATAATCGCGGCGGCGAAAGCGCCGCTTGTCGCGGGTGAGAAAACAGTGTACACGTTACCCGGTGGACTTGGTGTCGCGGCGGAACTCGACGAGGCGTCGAGGGTGCTCACGTATCAGATCCAATTCAGCGACGGCAAAGTGTCCGACTTGGAGCGCGTCACGTTCGACGAGCCCCCGAGCGCCGCGAAACTTAAGACGCTCGCGCGTGGTCTCGTCGGCTCCGTGTACGGCGGCTCGGATGGTGACGGCGACGCCCGGTATTACACGCTCACAAACGAGAGCGACTTACGGCTGAACGCGCAACGCCTCGCGCGATTTAAGAAGCTCGAGGACAGAGAGCGGGACTTCGATACGTTCTCAAAGATGACCGAAGAACCGCGCGTCCAAAGAGACCAACTCGACGCGATCACGCCGCGCGAGGACGCGCTAGAGTCGGCGTCGGACATCGACAGAAAGACCGCCGCGACCTTGAAAAAGGTAATAGACCCGAAGCAAACGATCCGCAATCTCGACGAGGCGTTTCGCGTAGGCGACGCGCTTATCGCGACTGATGGTCATCGTATATTTGTTCGCCGTGGTATGTCGTACGGCAAAGACGGCGAACAAGTCTCGACGGGCGCGGGCAGTATCGGGGGGGTTCGTGTGTCACTAGCGGGCATCATCCCTAACTTTATATCGGGGGCAGAGCAACAACAAACACACGTCGGCACGATGAGCAAAGAGACGGCGGCGCATGTGGTCGCGGCGCTCAAGGTTGGCGGCGCTAAGATCAAGGCTACAGGAAGAGAGACGAGCCCCGCGGGGCGGGTGACCTTGCGCGCAGACGGGCGCGACGTAACGATCAAATTCAACGGTCGCGATGTGGCTAAGTTCCCCCAGTCGAGCGACGGGGCACAAGGCGACTACCGCATAAGCGCGCGATATCTAAGCGACGCGTTGAGCGGTGGCGGCGCGGTGTCGCTACATCTCCCCCCCGTAAAGTTTGCACCCGGCGGCGGCCGCCAATACTCGCCGCTTCGATTCGACTCCATGCTCGGCTCGATGCACGTACAGCCCCTCAATATGGATGATTAAGATGAAACAGATCATCCACGTAAACCTAAAGACGCATGAGGTCGACACATGAACACTAAAGAACACGCGGCGATCCAACGCGACCCCGCACAATACACAGAGCTTAGGCGCTTCACTCCCACGGGCGCACCCGACGGTCTCTCGATGATACTTGGTATCGTGGGCGAGGGCGGCGAGGTGCAGTCGATACGCGCGGACGCGAGCAGCGTATCCCCTGAGTGTTTCCGCGCGTGGCTCAAGAGCCACAAATACGCCGACGAGATTGAGGAGGCGACGTGTGAGTCGTTCGACGCGTTCGCGCGGTGGGTTCCGTTGGAGCTTCAGAAGGGGCGCGACGAGGACAAGGCCGACGAGGGCGAGGAGCTCACACGCGCTATGATCGGCGGGATATGCTCAACTCGTGACATGGATCTCGAGGGTGAGACGATCGAACAAGACGGGCTCGACTGGTCGTACTTTCTCGAGAATGGGTGGTTTAATCACGAGCACCAACAAGGCGCGGGCGCTGTTCTCGGTCATCCTGTGAGCGTAAAGCGCGTCGACGATGACCGCACACGCGTCGAGGGTGTTTTGTATTTGCACAAACAGCTCGGGCGCGACGTGTACGAGACGTCACAGGCGATGGAGAAAGCGGGGGGCGATCGCTCTCTCGGCTTCAGCGTCGAGGGGCAAGTGTTACAGCGAGACCCGCGCGACCAAAAACGAGTATTAAAAGCGCGTGTGTTAAACGTCGCGATTACGGCGATGCCAATTAACCCGCACACGAATCTCGAGCTTATCGCGCGTTCAATCGGTGCCGACATTGGGTACCAGGAGCCGACGATCCCCGACGCGGGCGCGGCGTTGTCTTCGCTGATTCAGCAAGACTTAGATGCGCGTTTGAGCTCGGCGACATACGCCGCGCCCAAGACGTACACACGCGCCGAGGTGCGTGATTTGTTGCGTGAGCGCGTACCGACGACAGAAGATAAGAAGCTCGACGACCTCGTCGATAAAATAATGCATCTCGCAAAATCTCACGCTTTCGGCGATTTGTGATATCATCGGCACACGATACCCCCGCGAAAGTGGACTACAGGAGAACCCAATGAAGAATGAGACAGAGATCTCGGCAGACGACGCAGTCACCGCCGACGCGTTAACTGTTGCGCTTGATGCGCTCTCTAAAGCCATGCAAAAGGGCGAAGCAGACAAGGGGGGTCGTCAGATCAACTTGTTCGACGACGCCGAGGACATGGAAGAGCGCGACATGGAAGAGCGTGATATGGACGCCGAAGACATGGACGCCGAAGACATGGACGCCGAAGATATGGATAAGAACATGGACGAGGAAGACATGGACGTCGAGAAAGCGTACTATCGCGACGCTATGAAAGCACTTGCTGAGAGTTCGGATCGTGTCGTCGGCGACATGGAGAAGCGTCTCGACGCTGTCATGAAGGCCGTCGAAGCGATGATGACCGAAATGAAGGGCATGAAATCAGAGCGCGAAGGGATGAGTAAATCACTCGCCGCCGTCCTGAATCAGCCGATCCCCGCGCGCGCTGTGACCTCCGCAGCCGCGCCGACGCCGACCGCGCCAGTCGGCCCAACTCGCGGCGATGTGATCCGTAAAGGGCTCACTCAACTCCGTGATAATACAAACCTATCAAACAACCAACGCGGCGCGATCCGTGGCGCGATCGCACAACTCGAGGCGGGTGTCGCCGTCTCCGCTGTATCTCACATCATCGACGTAGAGTAAGGATCACTCATGTATTCATTTCCTGAAGCAAATCAGCACGTAAACCTCGCAGACCTCGCAGAGCTAAACACCGCGCTCCGTAAATCCGCTGACGCGGGTTATCAGACACCCGCGGGTACAAGTGGCGGCGACGCGGGTTCTCTCTCTCCACTCGTTCCACAGAGCATTGAGAACACACTCAGCTCCGCGACGTACACGATGAAGGAGCTCGCGCTTTGGCCGTCGATTCCGAAGGTTAGCGCGACGAACACCGTACACGAGTACGCTGTGATCAACGACCACGGTCTCGACCTCGAGCCGTTCATCGCAGAGGGCAGCGGCGGCACGACTAACCGCTCCGAGTATGAGCGCAAGAGCGTACGCATCAAGTACCTCGCAGAGCGTCGCGAGGTAACCGACGTCGGCGGCCTCGTTGGACTCTTGGGAAACAACGCGAACGCGATCGCGGCAGAGACAGAGCGCGGGACAATGCGTCTCATGCAGAAGCTCGAGCGTTCTTTGTGGCATGCGAAAGAGAGCGTAAACCCTCTCGCGTTCGACGGCATTATCGAGCAGATCGAGAGCCACAACAGCGGCGCGAACACGTTCGATTTACGCGGTAAGTCTCCGACCCCTCGTCTCTTACAAGAGGTTCTCTCAGAGATCCAGAGCGCGCCGCGCTTTGGTCGCCCTGATTGCATTTACGTCGAGCCTCGTATCCACGCTGAGCTTATCAAGTTCTCGGTACAATGGGGACGTCATGACCAGTTCGCGAGCCTCAAAGCGGCGGACGGTCTCACGTACGGCGTACAAGAGCTCAACATCATGTCGCCCTATGGCCCCGTACCTGTGAAGAGTGCGCCGTTCCTCTTCAACGCGTACTCAGCACCGAGCAGCGCGTCGTCAACCGCCGCACCCGCGACCCCCGCGATCACCTCGATCGCGTCAGCGGGTACCGATGGAAAGTTCGTCGCTGATGATGCGGGCTTCTACGGATACAAGGTCGTCGCAGTAAGTAACGACGGATTCAGCGCGCCGATTAATACGGCCGCTGTAGAGGTGGCACTTTCTGAAAAGGTCACACTCACGATCACCGACCAAAGCGACGCAGTTTTCTATAAGATCTATCGCTCCGACAAGGCGACCACGGCGGGCGCTGTAGACTTCGGATCGTGTCGACTTATCGGCGAGATCGCTAACGCGTCGGGCGCGGTTACCGCGTTTATCGATGACAACAGCGTGATCCCGAACTCAAGCAAGATCGTATTTGTTCAACACGATCCGACTGTTCTCGAGTTCGTTCGTTTACTCGACTTCTTCCGTCGTCCGCTCGCAGAGGTCGCGACCTCTAAGCCGTTCTTACTCATGCTCTTCGGCTCACCCGTCGTTAAAGTTCCGAGTAAAATGTTCGTGCTACAGAACGCGGGCGTAACTGCAACGACCTCGATGCTCGACACCATCGCGTAATATATGCGTTGGCAGCACGACACACTTCGCGCGTGTACGCTTGACGTCGGCTCTGGTCGAGGTGCGATCAAGGTCGACGTTGACGGCTTCGTCGTCGAGTTGAACGATTACGCGGAGCATGCTCTCGCACAATGGGCCGACGCGATCGGTTTTAAACGTGTAGAGGACGCACCGAGCGCCGCACCGCGACGCCAACGCAAGCGCAAGCGCGCAGAGTAAAGAGACAGAGTGGAGGTCGATCAATGGGTATCTATACACAGATCACGGCGCAGTTTTTAAAACAAACGACGCTGCTCGGGATCGACCTCACACTCGACGACGGCTCGGATTATCCCGAGCTCATATACAACCAATCTATAGAGGCGGCGATACGGCACGTCGAGAGCGATCTCGGAATAAACGTCGAGCCGTTCAAAGTCACACAAGAGCGACACGACGCCGAGCGTCACGGGCGCTTTTCGTACTGGCCGTTTCGCCTCGACGCGCGCCCCGTGATCTCGTTTGAGGCCGTCCGTATACGGTTCGGCTCGTATCAGCCCGTCGAGATCCCGACGAGTTGGATCACGCCGACGAGCACGACACACGGGCAAATCCACCTAATACCGAGCGAGGAGTCACTCGGCTCGTATTTCTTCCGCGCGGGCGTTCCGCTGATGGGAGGCTACGGAATCCACCACCAACGCGACTTCATCCCGTCTTACTTTGAGTTCGATTATACGGCGGGCTTCGATGAGCGTGTAGGAACTGCGACAATACTCGCGGGCGAGACATCGGTCGATGTCCCGCTCGAGTCGCGTGTGCTCTTGTCGTACCTGGTCTCCACGGATCAAGCGAGCGTGAGAGTGTCGGGGCGTGGTAACTCAGGCTTTACGCTGAGCGTAACGAACGCGCCCACCGAGGATCTCGTGATCGCTTGGACGCTCGACACGCTCCCCGCAGACCTCAAGCAAGCCGTCGCAATCAAGGCGGCGACGCTGTTACTACTACACGTCGCGGGCGATCTTATCCTCGGCGCGGGTATCGCGTCCCAGTCCGTGAGCGTAGACTCGCTCTCGACATCGATCGACACGACCTCGTCGGCTATGTACTCAGGGTATTCGGCGCGCGCCGAGAACCTCGACAAGCAGTACAAGCAACTTATGTCGGGGCTTCGATCTCAATATCGCGTCACTCAGTTTGGAGTGATCTGATGTCGACGTTCCCCTCGCGTGAGCCGACCAAGTTACGACCCCGCGTAGACTTCGACCCCGAGCGTTTTCGTAAACTCGTTTTTACGAAGGGCGTCGATTTAGAGTGGGAGCAGTGCGCGGAGTGTCCTTGTTCGCGCAACTCGAGCGACTTCGAGCTCACGCTCGACTACTCCTCGAACTCTGCGACGACAGGCGAGTCGCGCCCCGATTGTGAGCTCTGCGACGGGCGCGGTTACTTTTGGCACTCGGCGCAGCCGATCCGCGCCGTACTTACGTCGGGCTCGTCGAAGACGGACGCGTTCGCGATTTACGGCGAATATGGGCGCGGTATGGTCTCCGTGACGACACTACCCGAGCATCTCCCCGCGTACGGTGATCGCTTCACGGTGTTAAATAGTGTCATGGTGTACAGAGAGACACGCACACGATCCGCGAACGCGGTCGAGTCGCTACGTTACCCCGCACAAACGCGCACACTTGATCTCGCTACGGGCGAGACTGAGGCGCGTATTTTACGTCTTCAATATGCGGACGTGTCGGGCGTAAGCGTGGAGACAAACACACTCGTCGAGGGTGTGGACTTCGTCGTATCTAACGGCGCGCTCGATTTCTCACTAGGGGACGCGAGCGGCTCCGCACCCGTCGAGGGGATAAGATACAGTGTCTCGTATTTCGCGCGGCCTCGCTATTATGTCGCTAGTCACCCTCACACTCACCGCGACAGCACGAGGCGACGTAAACAGCCCGCCGAGACTCCGCTCATGTTGCCGATACAAGTCGAGTGCTCGCTCGAGTTCATGGGGGCGTAACGATGCCTCAAATTAGCGCAGACACAAGTCAGCTATTAGACGCGCTCGGCTTTTCAGACACCGAAGCGCGCAGACGCTCGCAGACGCTCGCCGACCTCGTGCTCGCGGAGTGGGGCGCGGGCGCTCGAAGCAAGTTAAACACCACACGCGCGGCGTACTTGCGCTCGCTTCAAGTGCGGGACGTTACGCCGCGCGGCTTTGTTTGTGGCCTCCCCGCGTCTCCGGCGACCGCGATTATCGCGCACATGGTCGAGCAAGGTATGGGTAGTGGGGGAATCGGTACAACGGGCCCTTATGATGTACGTAGATATCTGCTTCGCTCATCGACGCGAAATATCCGACGCGCGCGCGACGGGAGCCTTTATCTAAATGTGCCTTTCGGTCAGCCCGCCAAAGATATAAAAGCGCAACACGGCGCACACATAGCAGCGGCGGCGCGGCGTCTAGTAGCCACGACCACCGACGCGAATCGAAACACGCGATACGGGGGGCGGCTCCCCGCGGGTCTCGTTCCCAAAATGCGCCCGCACCATGTGACCGACCCTCTCGCGGGTCTCGTTCGCCTCGGCTCAGCGTACTCTCGTCGCGGTGGAGGCGGCGCGCGAACACAGACGAGCGGCTATAGGACATGGAGGCGCGCGAGTTACGCGAACACCGACCCCGACGCGTGGATGAGCTCGGGGATTGAAGCGCGTCGCATCATGGACGACGTCGCTCGCGCTATCCCCTCACTCTCCTCTCAGGTGTACTGATGTTACTAGACATACATTTAATCGAGACACTTAGCGCGGGCTTCTCGTTTTACCGCTCGCGTCAAGAAGAGTTCGGGGCGCTATTCGCGAGCGTGTCCGATTCCGTCTTGGCCGACTGGTTCGCGGAGTTCAACGCGCACTTCCCGACGTTCCGTACACGCAACGCGCGCGGGACTGATGCCGCGCCGATTATTGTCGTATCGCCGCTCTCTGAGCGTGTGACTCAAACCGTCCTCGGCGACTTCGACGGACGCGACGCACAAGGGCGCGGCGTAGATGCGTATCTAGTGCGTGAGACTGTGGATATCACGATCATCGCAAAGTCGCCCGATATGACTCGCGTGTATCATGTGCTCGTTAGAGCCTCGATAGCGATCGCGCGTCGCTCACTTCACCGCGCGGGATATCACCTCGTTGAGTATGGGGGCGCGGACGCGCTCGCGCCGAACGAAGATCTCGCCGCCGAAGAGGTCGGACTATTTATCAGACGCGTCACCGCGTCCGCAGACACCCGCGTCTCAATTATCATCCCCACGTCCGCAGAGTTTAGCGGCGCGGTGTACTCTGGCGACTCGCTCTCTGTACTCGCCGACGACCAAACCGACGCAAACGGAAACACGGGCGGCGTCAGTGTGATACACTCAACGGAAACATAGGAGAATCAAATGCCGTCATCGCTGAACCTCAACGGGTTACGTTTATTTCGCCCCGCAGTATACGCAGACGTCGACGCGTCCGCGCTCGGTGGTCAATCACCGAGTACAGGAAACGTCTGTATCGTCGGCGCGTTCCCGCAATTTAAAAAGGATGAGGCGCTCGCGTTCACGAGCGCGTCGAACCTCGTCGCATATGACCCCACCGATCCCGAGCTCGCTTTACTCGGCAAGCTCGCTTTTTCGCCGTCTCTCGACGAGCGCATCCCCGCGGGCGTTGCGAGTCTCTCGTTTCTGAACGTCCAGAGTTCAACGCAAGCCGAGACGACGCTCCTCGACACGGACGGCGGAGACGCGTTACGCGTACAAAGTCTCGTGTATGGTGAGCGCGGAAACCGCGCAACAATCAAAGCCGAGAACGAGAACACGGATCAACTCAAGGTAACAATCGCCCGCGACTCTCTTGAAGAAATCTACTCGGGTATCGAGAGCGGCGATCTAGGCTCTCTATACTACGGGGGCTCTCTCCTCTCTTCTGTGTCTCTCGGCGCTACTCGCACGAGTGTCGCGATCTCCTGGTCGCAGACGAGCGCGGCAATCGCGGCGGGTGTGCTGAGTGTGGACGTGTCCGACATGTCGATCTCTTCGGCGCTTACGTGCTCGCCTACAGAGAGCGACCACAACCAAGCGATAAGCGTTGTGATCGTGGGCGTAGACTCCGACGGCGTGGCGCAGACTGAGACGCTCACATATCTCTCAGGGACTACGACCGCACAAGACACGACTCACGAGTATTCCTCTATCACGTCGATCAGCGCGACCACAGACGACGCGACTTATACGGGCGCGCTAACGCTGAGCGCGTCGATTAGCTTTGACCCGAGCGCGTTCTCGGATTTACGGGAGCTCCTCGCCGCGATCCAAAATCTCTCGGGATTTGTCGCCGTATATGACGCGGCGCGCGCTTATCCCGCCGACGAAATCGACGCACATGTCTCGGCGAACATCGTCGGAGTGGGTAACAAGAGCATATTACGCGCGGACTTATACGAGGTAATTCAGGCACTTGCGCCGAGTCGTATCGTTAAAGTCACACGCGCGAGCGGTGGTACGAAGCGCGTCGCGCAGAGTGAAGGCGACGCAGCGGTGACACAACGCTTATCAGGGGGCGCGTCTTCTGCGGTCGCGTTGAGCGACTGGACGAGCGCGCTCGCGACGATCGAAGCGAGCGACGTGCAGATCGTCGTAGGGTGGACAACGGACATCGACCAACAAAAAGCACTAAAAGCGCATATCCCCCTCGCGGCTCGTGCGGGTCGTGAGCGTAACGTATGGCTCGGCTCAAGTGCATCGCAGACGCTCACCGCGCTCTCGTCGATCACGCGACAGCTTAACGACCGAAACATCGCGCTCGTTGGCCAGTCGATCAACGTCACGAAGCCAAGCGGAGAGCGCGCGACGCTCGAGCCCCGTTACCTCGCTCTCGTACTCGCAGCGATGCAAGCGGGATCACTCGTCGGGACACCGCTCACGCGTAAGCGTCCCGACGTAAACGGTATAAGCGGATCTTGGGACGCGAACAGAGACGCGGCGGAGGCGATTCGCGCGGGCGTTGTTTCGCTCTCTTTGGGCTCGTTGGGGCATCACGTCGAGAGAAGCGTGACGACATACCGTACCGATGATAATCCGATATTCTCGGAGGTCAGCGCGAACGAGTCCATCAACGCGTCGATCCGAACATTACGAGGCTCGCTAGATCGTCTCATAGGCTCCGCTAATAGCTCACTCACACCGAACCGCGTAACGTCGCTCGTTCAGGCGTCGCTAAATCGCCAAGTACAGGACGGCATAATCAAAGCGTTCCGAGATGTTGTGGTACAAGATGTCGGCGATACGCTCGTCGTCGGCTATACCGTCGCGGCGGTCGAGCCACTAAACTTTATTCGACTCGACGTATCCGTCCAAAGATTCTAAGGAGACCATCATGGGAGCACCCGTTTTTTCAGGCGCGCGCGCTAAACTTATTGTCGACGGTCAAGAGATCGGTTTCGCGACGGGCGTGAGCGCGTCCGAGTCTATCGCACACCAACGCGTCGACGTGTTAGGTAATATCGACTCTCAAGAGCTCGTCCCCGTTTCGCGCGTCGTGAGCGCCCAAGCGGATTTTGTACGCATCACGAACACGTCTGTACAAGAGCTCGGTATCATGCCTCGCGGTAACACTGCCGACGTGATCTCGTTCCCTGAGCTCACGCTCGAGGTATATGACCAAGTGGGCGACGTTCCCGTTTGGCGTATCGAGGGCGCGCGTTGTGAGTCTCGCTCGTGGCAAGTGCAAAGCGGTTCGATCGTGACTGTTAATTGTAGTTTCCAAGCGCGCCGACTATTCGATGAGCGAGGCGCGTAAATATGGATCTACGCGAGATCAAAGCACCAGAGCCCGCACCCGCCGCCGTACTCATCCCGCGTGAGGTGCGTTTAAATGTATCGTACGTCGCTCCCGATGGTACGCGACACGACGACGTCTTAATCTCACGCATCCCCGACGGAGACGGGCGCACCGCGATCGACCGCCGCGCCGCGATCCTCGCGGGGGTGACGTGGTCACAGCTTAGCGATTACGCACAAGCTAGATTCAGCGCGCTCGCGACGATCTCCGTGTACTTGATCGGGCTCCCCGACTGGGTGAATCAGTGGGCGCAAGAAGACGACGAGCTATTATTCTCGCTACGCGAGGAGGTGGAGCGCCACGCGCTCGCGTGGTTTCGCTCAGCTACGGGAGAGGGTGACGGAGACGCGACAGCGTCCCGAGTTCTCATTTCTGCAAGCGACGCACACACCCCCACGCGCTGACGCGTCCGACTCGGAGCGTCTCGAGTGGTGGTTACTCTCTCTCACTGACGAAGAATACGAGAGTCTACAAGTAGCGCCGAAAATAAACATACGAGACGACGCCCCGAGCGCGACGGGTGACAAGCTCGGCGACCAATGGGAGCGCGAGTTTTGGGCGTCGAGGGGCGAATAGATGAGCCAACAAAACCACAGCTCCGAGATTACCGTCACGATCGACGACTCGCAAGTACGTCAAGCGGCGGAACGATTATCGAGATCGCTCGGTAAAGTAGGCGAAGACGCGGCGAAAGCGTTCGACCAGGCGGACAGAGCAGCGAAGCGCGCCGCGCCCGTTGCCGCGCCCGTTGCCGCGCCCGTTGCCGCGCCTCCTCCGCCGTCGCGCGCTCCGCTAGACCGAGACGAACGCGGGCGTTTTATACCGCGTGGGGCGAAACCCCCCGCGCCGCGATTATCGGGGGGCCTCACCGCTCTTGAGCAGTTCGCGGGGGGCGACCCGAACTCGGCGCTAAATGACATGGGCGCGGCGGGGCGCGCTGTACAGGCGGCGGGGAGAGCTCGGGCTCTTGCGATCGCGAACGCGTATCGCCCGCCCCCGTCTCTAGGCGCGCGCGCGTTAGCGTTCGGCGGAACCGTCGCGGGGGCCGCGCCGTCTATGTTCACGTCAGGCGCGCAAGCGATCGCGAGCGGTGGCGCGGGTGACGCGTTTCGCGCGGGAGGCGCGGCGGCGGGCTCGTTGGCGGGTGCGTTCGGCCTATCCCGCATCGCGGGCGGGCTCCCGATCATCGGAGGTCTCGCGGGTGCGTTATTACAGCGACGAGGGCAGCGTATCGGCCAAGTATCCGCGCTTGAGCGACCACAAACAGAGCTCGCGCTTGGTGGTGCGGAGGGTGTTCGGGGGGCGCGTTCACGTTTCGCGCGCTTGGGTATCAGTGGCGCGGAGGGCGTCGGCTCACTTCGATCTTTCCAACGCGCTATCGGTGCGCGCTCTGAACTACTGGGGGCGGACTCGATAGGGTATACCGCCGACTTCCTCGCTCAAGCGTCGTTACGTGGGATCGACCCGAGCTCGATCGGCGCGTTTGTAGGCGGCGGCGCGCTCGGTGGTGGCGCGCGTGGGGGGACGTTCCAAAGCGCGGGGCGCGCGAATCAGGTACTCGGGGCCGCGACTTCGATCGGGCTCACGGGATCGGGGGCGACGCGCTTCTTAGCGGCGATCGCGCAGAACACCCAACGCATCGCCGCCGAGGGTCTATCGATCGATGAGACGTCCGCGAGTCGATTTATTTTAGGCATCGACGCAGCAGCGAAACAAACGGGGCGAAATCAGTTACGCGGTACGGGGGCCGTACGCACGTTCCAAAAGTTCGGAGGCGCGATCGGCGGTGTCGCGGGTGCGTTCCGTGGCCAGTTCGGAGGGCTCGCGAGTGGCGCGCTTACAGCGGCGGCGGCGCGTGGCGGCGGTGGGCCGCTTGACGTTATGCGACGCCTCGAGGGTTTCCGCTCAGCTCCCGAGACAGCTGTCGCCGCTTTGCGCGGGATCGGGCTCGAGGGTGACTTGTTACAAATTGCGCTCTCGGGGCTCGGGCTCAGCACCGACGAAGCCGACACGCTCGCGCGCGCGGGACAAAAAGACCTAGGCACAGGTTTACGCGGTGAGGGGCTTTCGACGATGCGTCGGGGGATGCGTATAAGCCGCACCGCACAAAGCGAACAAGAGCGTATATTAAGGCGCGTCGAGGCAGACCCCGCGAGCGCGCAAGCGTTCATCAAGCTTAATACACGTATGGAGGAACTCGCGTTGACGATGACGACGACTAACAGCGTACTCGTAAAATCGATGCAAGGGATCGAGGGGCGATTAAAGAGCCTTCTGGAGTTTGTCGATTCGGGTAACTTTGGGACGGCGTTGAGAGACATACTTCGCGAGGTTTTGTTTTGATATCCGCGTACATACACAACTATACAAGCGGGGGAGCGTACGCGCGGCGAGATGGAGAAAAGGATCTCGTAGACATCACGAGTCGTGTGATCGGTGCGTCGTGGTCGTCGTCTCTCGTCTCCCCGTACGAGGTCGCCTCGATCTCGACCTCGATACGAATCGACGAGCTCGACGTGTTGGGGATAGGCACACCGCGCGCGCGCGAGTCGATCGCGGCGCTTCACGCGTCAGGGTGGCTTGATATATACGACGACGGCGAGCGCGTATTTTACGGCCCGATTCAGCGCGTCTCGACCGGGTTACGTGTGGATGATAAAGGCGCGCGACGATCGCGTGATGTGCAGATCGTCGCGACGTCGTGGCTGAGCCTCGTCGCGAAACCGTTCAAACTCACCGCTCGCCCCGACCTCGTCACGCAAGGCGGTCTTTACTCCTACGATCAATGGAGTGAGATTTTCGAGAGTGTGTTTAGCGAGGGCGCGGCGGCAGACGTTACCGAAGGTCTCGCGCTCGCGTGGGTGGACTTGGTCAAACACAGCACACCCGAGGGCGACGCGCTCGGCTCGTTCCCGACGCTCGTCTCACCGAGCGACGCGGAGGACGAGGGCGTCGAGGGCCGCTCGTTCTCGGTGGTGCGTGGGCGCAATATCTCACAAGTTCCCGTCGCGATGTCGGGCTCACTATGGAGCGCGATCACGGGAGCGTTTCAGCCCGCGCCGCAACTTATCGAGCTGTTTCCGATCCGCGACAAAGGGCGACCGTTTCTCGTCTATCGAATGAAGCCTCTACCCCCACACGACGCGGAATACTTCGCGCGCGGGGATCGTCTCGCCAACGCCACCGACGACACGGGCGTCGACGCGGTCGCGTCTAACGTCCAAGACCTCGCGCGTGTCGTGTCGTACGCGCTCGACTTCGGGGGCGATCGTACAAATTACATAGAGGTCACGTCGCCGTATTTGGGCGTATCACAGCTCGCGGGGGTCAACAGCTCGCCCGCGCTTGTGCGTGGAGATATTGAGCGTTACGGCCTATCACCGCTCGAGATCTCGTACCCGCTTTTACGCGACACACGGGACACACTTCGCGAAGAACTGGAGCAACTCACGACATACGCGGCGACGCTGTACAGCGAGGGCCACGCGTACGCGAACGCGACACTCGAGACCGTGTACCAGTCTGTACACGTCGGGGAGTGGGCGCGGTGGTCTTCGTATATCGAGGGCGAGGGCGCAACACTCACGGGATACGTAACACGTGTTGAGCAACAAGTACGCATCGACGCGGATACGGGAGTCACGACGCGGCGTACGATGCTACAGCTCGAGCGCGTGTCTCAAGACTTGAGACCTTCGCGTATGTCGCCGACACTTGAGCCGATCCGCGTTACAGTGACACCAGAGGGGGACGCATGAAAATCGGAAACAACATGTTAACGGGCGTCGTGACGCGCGTCGCTTTTGAAGACGAGCCCGTGTACGATGTACGCACCAATGAGGGCGCGACATATCGAGGCGTAAAACTACGAGGCGCGGGGGCGTCTGTGTTCCCCGTGAGTGTCGGCCAAAACGTCCACATGATACGCCCGCGAGGAGCGTATGACCTCCCTTTTATAACGGGCGCGGACGTGCTGAACGTGGCCGAGCAGACGCCCGACGCGTCCTCGAGCGAGACGTATGCACCCGACTCACGAGACTTGCAACTCCGCCACGCTGACAACACGCTATCGCTAAGCACGAGCGGGGTCACAGTCGACGCGATCACGGCTCGCGTACAACTCCCCGCGAGCGGACGTCTACGCGTTGAGCGCGACGGCGTATCGTCTCATAGTGTACTCAGGGGTCAGCAATTCACAGACGCGCTTTTTTCGTACATAGCAGAGCTAGAGACGACGCTCGAAGCAGTGCAAAAACAAGTCGCGTTGCTCAGTTCAGCGCAAGGTCTAAGCGGGACGCCGACCGCGATCGCCGCAAATGTTCCCCCGTCGAGCTCGAGCGTCGCTAAGGCAACAGCAGAGAACGCGATAACCGACGCGATCACGATTCCGTAAGGCTTTATTATGTCAACGAAAACAACAGCACCCCCCGCGATCCCGACCTCCGCGAGTGGGCGACTCGGTGCGCTCTTGCGTGTCCCTGTCGATTATCTCTTGGAGATGTATGTCAACGACGTAATCGTGAGTATGCTCGCGTTACCCAACGCGCCGCAAAGCGTATCCCAAAGCCGCGCGAGCGCGACCGCTCTCACGCACACCCTCGGCGACGTCGTCCGTGAGATTTCTCGCAACCACCGAACGGACATCGTACTGAAGGGCGTAAGCGGTGTTGCTACTCGCAGCGGTCAGAACCGCGAGGGCGGTGTCGCGTTGCTCGGCGGGCGTACCATTCTTGAAGAGTTCGATCGATTCCTCGACGCGTACCAGTCGCGCGCGGCGGTCGATTCTGATTCAACGTTTCTTGTGTACCGATCACTCAATGAGGGTTACGCTTTCCGCGTTGAGCCCGTCGAGTTCGGTTGGGCGGAGGACTCAGAGCGCCATAGGCTCTCTTATGAGTGGGAGTTGAGACTCGAGGCATACGCGGGGGCTCCCGCATCGCCGCGTCCCTCGATCCTCTCACCAGTCACCGAGGCCGTAAAAGCGGCGTCTCAATATGTCGCCGTTGCGGGCGGAGGGATTGCGCTCGCGCAGAACGGTATCAAAAACACACACGCGGAGCTTGAAGAGGCGCGCGCGCTTCTTCGCACGATCGCGGACGTCGTGGACATCGTGGGGGAGACCGCGCAGAACGCGAACGGGGTTTCGTTGTTCTTTTCGCGTGACCTCCCCGCGACGTGGGCGACGCTCGCCGCGTCGTACGCTCGCGCGCGGCGTGACGCTGACGAGCTCCTCGGACTGGATGACGAGACATACTCGGCGGAGCTTATACCATACCTCGCGCTCTCTAGCGCGGGTCTCATCGGCGCGAGAAAAGCGGACTTAGACGCGGCGGGTGACCCAACACGCATCGAGACGCGTGACGCGTCGGCCTCAGAGCGGCCTCGTTTTTCTCGTACTGTGAGAGTACGCGCGGGAGAATCCGCGCAGAGTATAGCGTCGCGCGCGTACGGCGACTCGTCGCGGTGGCGTGAGATCGTCGCACACAACCACATGAGAGACGCGACACACCACGCGGACGGGCGACCGCTTCGCGCGGGTGACGAGCTCTCTATCCCATACGCCCCATCGACGAGCGACGACCTCGGCGTTCCGTCGGATCTGTACGGTCGAGATTTGCGCGTAGACTCAAGCGGCGACCTCGTACTCGCGGGGGATGACCTGGCGACGATCGAGGGGTCGCGCAACCTCGAGCAAGCGTTACGGCTTCGACTCACATCTGATCAGGGTAGCTCGTGGATGTTTCCGCGCTACGGTTTGCCCGTGTCCGTGGGAGCTGCGCTAACCGAGCGCGTCGCGGCGTATTGCGCGAGCCACGTCGTCGAGCAACTCACAGCAGACGCGCGCGTTGACGACGTCCATAATGTGATAGTATCGGAAGACACAACAACTCTCGCAGTCAGCGCGACGGTCGTTCCCCTCGGGGGCGCGCCGATTGCGTTGATCACGCCGATCGGATGATACATGTACGAACCTAGATCGAGTTTAGAGATTACGCGTGATCTCGTCGCGCGCGTCGTCGCGCGGACTCCGCTCACAGATCTCGCGGAGACGTCCACGCTCGGCGTTTTATTACGCTCCGTCGCCGAACAGATCGCAGAGGCCGACGTGCGTCTCGCGAAGATTCGCGACGCGTTTACGCTCCAAGGCGCGAGCGGCGTCGACCTCGACGAGCGCGCGGAGGAGATCGGACTCACTCGCCTCGGCGCGACGTCCGCGAGTGGTTCCGTCGTCGTGTCTCGAACAGACTCGAGCGCGGCGCTCACGATCCCCTCGGGGAGTGTATTCGGGCGAGGAGACACCGCGACAACGTACGCGACAACGTCGCCCGTCGTGATGCCGATAGGCTCGCTAGACGCTACACTCCCAATCGTAGCTAATACGCGCGGTACGCGAGGCAACGCACCCCCGCGCGCGATAAACACGATCATAAGCGCACCGGCCGCGCTCGTGAGTGTCGTTCAGGGCGTCGCGCTCTCAAACGCATTAGACGAGGAGAGTGACGCCGCGCTAAGAGTGCGCGCCACTGGTGCGCTTAACAGCCTAGCGCGCGCTCAACCCGTCGCGCTTGAATACACCGCGCGCACGTTCTCCGCGAGCGACGGGACGCGCGCGTCTACAGCGACACTCTACGAGCCCCCAACACAAGCGGGGCGTTGTGAATTATTAATCGATGACGGCTCGGGCATTGCGGACAATCCCCCCACGCGGAGCGGTGAAGCGGTGAGCGTCAAACTGAACGCGGTCGTCGGTCAAATTGTGGGTATCGAGTCGCCTGTCGTCTCAAACGTGCGCGTCCGCGCGAACAGTAACGTATTAGTAGAGGGGCGTGATTATTACGTTTCACGATCTCGGGGAGTGGTGACGCTCGTCGAGAGCTCGGTGAGTGTAGGAGATACCGTAACCGTTGACACGTACGACGTATATACGGGACTCGTCGCAGAGCTCCAGAGTGAAATCAACGGAGACCCCGCAGACATAACGAGCGGACATCGCGCGGCGGGTGTAGTCGTGCGCGTGTTGCCCGCGCCCGTACAGCGCGTCTCGTTAGACGTTTTAATCGTCGCGCGTTCTGCGACGATACAGACATTAAAAGCGCAAGTAGAGAGCGCGGTCGTCGCGTTCCTCTCGTCTTTAGCGGCGGGGGCTCCCGCGTATCGTGCGACGCTTATCTCGACTGTGATGTCCGTCGAGGGCGTCGTAAACGCGACGATTCTTACCTCGGGTACATCGTCCGAGATTTCTGATATATATCCTAATTCGGCGCGCGGTGTTATCCGCGCGGGCGTAATCCGCGCCGTAACATCAATAACGACGGGAGCGTGACATGGATCGCGTGAAACTCTACGCGCAAGAGCGCCTCGACCTTGACGACGCGCGAGCTCTTCAAGGTCTCATCTACGACTACGTACAAGAGGCGATCGGCGGCTTATTCGGTCATGTACGAGGGGCGCTCAGTGCTCCCACGATCACGCAGAGCGAGAACAGCGGCGCGCCGTATGTGTCGTTGAGCGCGTTTCAGTTTGTGACCTCGACGCCGATCAGTACAACAGCGCAGAGCGTGACCACACCCTCGAGCGGTCTCGCTTATCCGCAAATGAAAACGGTCGTTGTTACGTACGACCCGACCGAAGAAGCGTCAAATCAAATCTCGATCGACACGGCGCGCGCCTACTACCAGGACTACGTAGACGCGTATCTTTGGGCGCGTCCCGTACAAGTCGACGTAAGCACCGCGTCGCGTGTAAAATGGGACGTCGCACAGGGCGACGAGGTCACATTTAGCGACGAGACACGCTCAGCGCAACGCGTCGAGTTCGCGGTACAGAAGACCGCCCCCGCGTACGCAGCGACCGAGGCGGCGTGGGCTCCGATCGCGAGAATCGCGGGATGGACAGACGCAGACAACTCGGGCTCTCTCGCACAGTGGCAAGTACAGAGCGCATATGAGCACGACGACGCGCGCGACTGGATGGGCTCGGCGATATCGGGTGATGCGATATCGCGCCCCGACGTAACGCTTGACCCGTTGGTGACGAGTCTCGCGGCGTACCCCATGAGCGCGGGGACGTCCGCGCGCGTGTTCGGTGTAGCGGATCAGCTCGCGATTTTACGCTATAAAGTCGCGCAGTTACAGGGGCTCGGTTTAAACGATCCCGCCGCGACTCAAGATCGCGCGTGGTATACTCAGCCCCTATCCTCGCTCAACGGACTAGACGCGAGACTCGCGCCGCTCGAGACACAACGTACGAGCCCGATCGTGTGTATCGCTGCGGGACAAGTACAAGTCGCCGTATCGAGCGCCGCCGCGATCTCTTATAACTTACTCGTATCGCATGGCATCAGCGCGACGCGCACGTCTCCCACGCGCAAAAATCGAATGTGTGTCGAGCTCGACGCGGATCTCCTCGCGCAAGATTGGAAACTTGCACACGTCGACATCACGCAGATCGCCGCGCCTAACACGACAGCGACGGGCGACTTAAATCGAATACACGCGCAACTCGGCGACGTCAGTACGCTTTGGGCGTTACTCTCTAGCGCGGGCTCTTGTCTGCTCGACGACCACGGCACGACGGGCGGTCGCGGCGTAAACATCGAACTCACCGCGCTCGGACTCTCCGACGAGGAGGATTACGCCGCAGACGACGAGGCCGTCAGGCTCGTTAAAACGGTACGCGGTAACGACTTCATACATCTCTCGATCGCGATATACGCGATCCACGACGACCAGGACTAAGCATGAGTATCATCGCATACGCGGCGGCGAACGCTGACCCCGTGAATAATCCACTCGTAGACGGAGAGGTCGATCTCGCGACCGCTACGACCCCCGCGACGGTCGCGCTATACGGCGCGGCGGTAGATACCGAGGACGCGGGCGCGTCGTTCTCTTTTGCGTGGACGCTCCTCGACCCGACGAGCGGGCCAGTCCTGAGCGCCGCCGATACGCAAAACATAACCGTGAGTAACATCTCGGCGTGGCATAACATCAGACTTCATCTCGTCGCAACGAACACCACCACGAGCGAGACGAGCGAGACAGATATACTCGTCGCGCCGAGCGCGTCGTTTGTCGAGATCCGCGTGTTGAGCGCGCTTAAGAGCATTCAGAAAGTCGCGAAGGGTTCGCGTAGTTGGCACCCCGCGCTCGAGGTGTGGGCCGACGCGATCGAGTCACCCGCCGAGCTCAACGAGTTAAGCGACGTTACGAACGCGACGGGTGCGGAGCTCGACGTGCTCCGAGGGGGCGCGCTCGCGGAGGTTTCGGGCTCCGCGCTACACACACACACAGGCGCACATATCGCCGACGCGACGGCCACGTCTGCGGGCGTCGTGCAACTTGAAGAGGCGAGCGACGCGGTCGGTACGCCCCGCGTTATCACGCAAGAGCGCGTCATACTGAGCGGTCTCGCGACGAGCTCCACAGCGCGCGACGGTACTCGTTACGCGGATATCTCCGACATCTCCGCAGCGGGAGAGAACGCCCCTCATATATATTTCGTAAACTCCCGAAGCGCCTTAAGTCTGCGAGCGTACACGGTCGCGATGAGTAACAGCGGCCCGACGAGTAACGCGTTTAAGTTTCAGCTCAGAAGCGCGACGCCCGCCGAGTTTCTGCTAGGTCAGATGGGGACGCTTATCGACGAGATCAACATCACACCGAGCGCGGAGGCTCCCACGCTAAACACGGTCACGCTATCCCCCGCGGTGACGTTGAGCGCGGGCGATGTGGTCGGCGTGGTCGTCGCCACGTCACCCGCAAACGGTAACGGCGGCGCGTCGTTGAGCCTCACGATTGAAGCCACGAGGAGCGTAACGTGAGAGGGTGGGGCGCGCCGACGAACGAAGAGCACACCGCGACGCTTACGTCTCCCGACTGGGGATGGGGTGACGCCGCGCTCTCGTCTTGGACTCTCCAAACCGCCGACTTCGGGTGGGGCTCGGATCGTGGCGCGGCGTTTCCTTCGTACCTCTCGCTCGTTACGCGCGCGATCGGAGACGACGGGGGTTATACGATTTCTATCGTCGGAGACTTCCCACGACGTGGGGCGTCTCGTCTGATTCGCCCCTCGGGTTTCGCCGTCATATTACGTGACACCCAGGCGCGAGAGTATCCGTGTCATTCGGGATTATTCGGGGGCGGCGCGTCGTGTGTGTCGGACTTACGCGCGCGCGTTCTGCGCGGGTATACACCACGCTTAGAGGTGGGGGCGTATACTGTTCTCGTGCGATATGATGGTGTTGAACAAATCGCGGGAGATATTAGCGTGTACAGGCGCACGAGGACGACGCACGAGTACGCGTTGCGCGGGGCTTTACCGAGCGCGTACGCCACGGGCGCGCGGACACTTGAGAGCGATACGTTGCTCGATGCGGGCGCGGCGTCATCGAGTGAGGAGCGACACACCACGCTCGAGACGTTAACGCGCATCTTCGGCCAGTCACTCGCAGAGCTCAACGCTTCGGGTGTGATCACTCGCACCACAGCGACGCCGAGCGGTACGACTATATATGTAGAGTCAACGCTCGGATTCTCGACGTCGGGGGCGCTTTGGTTAGCGGGGGAGCGATACACATACACAGGGCTCACGCCGACCACTTTTACGGGCGTCGCCGCGCCCCCACTCACGACGCCAATCGGCGCAAAGGTGAGCCATGATATCCACGCTCTCACAGACTGAAGCCGCGCGACGCGCGACGGTATTTACGCGCGCGGACGACGAGGAGCTCGATCGTCTCTCCGCTTATTATGGCCTAGTGCGTCCTAGCTCATACCCGCCGAGCGCGTGGCGTGAGTTCCTCCGCGCGGTCGTGTATCGTCCACGCGGGACGGTCGCGTCGCTCTTCGGCGCGCTCGCGGCGTTGTTTAAGCCGTGGACGGACACGACCGCGCGGAACGTCAACATCGACGCGAACGGCGCATTTAGTGACCCCTCGCTCACGTCGGACGCGTACGCGCATCGATGGATTCGCGTCGGTGACGCGTACCACTGGGTCGACAGTGTCGACACAACGACGCAAACCGCGCAACTAAACACGGTCGCGTCCTCGTATTGGAGCGCGTGGGGAGGCGCACAAACAAACGTAGAGGTCGCGTTTCTCCCGTTCTTTTTCGTTGAGGGAGACGCGACAATCCGCTTACTTATCGACATAGACCTCCTCTCTGTCCCGCCGACATACGTTCAAGAGAGCGCGGCGACACGCCCCACGGGTCAGCCGTACGGCGGGCAGCTGCTCAACTTGTTAGACTTAGACCCTGATACGTTGGATTTTGGCGACCAAAACAACGGGCCTTATCCGTTATATCTGCGAGGTAACGCCGCGCGCGGTGTGCTCGGCGGCGTACTACGTCGCATCATCGCGGCGGGTGTGCGTGTCGATATCGTGGGGATACCGTTCGGCGGCGCGCTCGGATATCCGAGTCTCTCAGATTTAGATTGACGATGGACGGCGATACGCGTTAACGTGTCGCCGCTATCGTAAAATCTAAAACATGGAGATCTCATGTCGAAAATCGCAGAACACGCGCGCATACTGACACCGCACGAACGCGCGACGGCGTTACTCGGAGACGCAAAAGCTAAGCGCGCAGAGTCGCAAGCCCCGCAAAAAGAGAACACACCACACGCGCACGAATCGCGCGGCGGTCGTTTCTTTTCGCAGTCCGAAGCACAACAAGCACACGACGCGCTCGAGTCGCTGTTTAGCGCGCCCGTCGTCGTCGTACCTACGCCCAAAACAACGGGCGCGAGCGACAGAGGAACCAACGCGAAAAGGTGGCCGTCGCCGCCGATGAGCGTCGCACTCGCGCAGACACATAAGACAGACTCACACGTTCAATGCTGCATTGTACCCGCGCTTATTGACGCGAGCACGAACCGCGCCGCGCGCGCACGAATCGACGCGATAAGCGAGGGTGACGCGTCGATTAACTACATCTTGCTTGACTACGACCTGGAGGATCACGCGTCGGGGCGTATGACGCCGACGCTATTTCGCGAGCTGATTCGCGAGATGAGCGCACAGAGCACGATACTAGAGCGCGCCGCGTGGTACTCGACGCGCGGGGGGCTTCGCGCGGTCGTTCGCCTCGCGCACCCTTTCGCGCTCGACCCGTCCGCGCGCGGCGCTGATTGGTCAGCGTTTTATACGCATATCGTCGCGGGACTCCCGCGCCCCGCGCGTTGGGATTTGGCGTGTAAGGACGCGACTCGGTTAATGCGCGCGCCGTGGGTACGTCGAGACGGAGAGGATCAACGCGGCGAGATCTACGTCCCCGACACGTTGGGCGCGTACGAGCTCAACGCCGCAGACGTGACCGTCGTTGTCGCAAGTCTCACACGCGCGACGAGCAGCAGACGCGACGGCGTCGCGGGGGATAAGTTGATTCAGCTCTTCGACCGTCTCGATTGGATGGGCGAAGAGTTCAAGGCGATAAACGGCGCACCGAGCTATCTCGTCAAGTGTCCACTACATCACATGCACAGCTCAGACAACGAGACCTCGACGATTCTCCACGCCGTCGAGGACGACGGGGGCTACGTGCTGCATTGTCTTCATAATTCGTGTCGACAAGTATTTGCAGAGTCGGGAGGGTGGCGCGCTTATATCCAACAGCGACACCCTGACGAGTGGCGTGACGTGGTCGGGCGCGAAGAGATCGACTATATATTCGACCCTAACGACCACTGGGGCTTTGTAGAGCAAGCGGTCGAGATTCTCGAGACGACATTCCCGTCGCGTATATTCCGAAGACACGACGCGATCGCGACGGTCGAGCGTGATATACACGGCGGCGCGAGGTGGCGCGCGTGGAGCGTCGCAGACCTCACGGGCCTCTTAAATCGCGTCGGGCGGTGGTCGCAAACGACAAAAGACGGAGACCGTCGTCGCGCCTCCGTTCCTGAGCGCCTCGTTAAAATCCATCACCTCGCGATCGCGGACGAGCTCCCGCTCTGCGAGTCGTGTACGACGCTCCCCCCACTCGACCCGACCACGCTCGAGCCGACGCGTTTCAGCGAGGGTTATTGTGAGATTTCGCGCTCGTACTTTTTGCCGTCGCCACAACTCGACCTCAATCGTCTACGTCGTATCTACGAGACACCCGCGTCGCCCGCGCGCGCCGCGAGTGCGTACATGAGACTCATCGATATATATTCCGATTTCCCGTGGCGCACGAAATCACATCAAATATTTGGCGCGGCTATCGCGTTAACAGTCGCCTTACGTCGCTCGATGGACGTCGCGCCGATGATGTTCGTGAGCGCGAATAATAAAGGCGTAGGAAAAACGAAACTCATCAGCGCCGCCGCCGCGTCCGTGTACGGATCGACACCCCCGCTCGCGTCGCTACCAGTGCGCGAAGAGGAGCTTAAAAAAGTTCTCGACTCTCTCGTACACACAGACACCGATATGTTTATCGCGGACAACGTAGCCTCGCGCATCGGGGGCGCGACGCTTGACGCGTTCTTGACGTCCCCCCTCCACTCATACAGGCCGCTCGGCGTTACTGATACGAGAGTCGCGCCAAACCGCGTATTTATCGGAGCGACAGGAAATAACGCGACGTTGAGCGGCGACACAGACCGACGCGCGATTATGATTCGCCTCGTTACGGATCTTGAGAATCCTGAGCAGAGACGCGGCTTTAGGTATCCCGATTTACTCACGACCGCGCGGTCACGTATAAGCGATACATGGTGCGCGATCCTCGAGATCTTGCGCGCGTGGCGCGCGGTAGGCGTAGACGAACGCGACGCGATTCTCGAGACTGCGCGGCCCTTCGGGAGTTACGAGCGGTGGGCGGAGCTTGTACGCGACCCCCTAATGTGGATCTCGGGCATCGCGTACGGCGCACCACAAGACGTCGTCGCGCTCAGCCGTGAAGAGGTAGACGTCGCCAAAGAAGACGACCGCACTGAGCTGTTTACGGTGCTCGCGGACTGGCAAGCGTCGCGCTCGCACACTCAGACATGGACGTCGCGCGAGTTGTATCGCGCGATACATGACGCGATTGAAAACGACGGAGACGCGGGACTCGCGACCATCGGCGAGATGCTCCCACGTTTTAACCTGACAGCTGTCTCGCGGCTCGTCGGTGCGCGCCGAGATCAAGTCAACTCGGGCTATCGTCTCACCGCGCGGAAAATAGGCGGGACGCTCACGTACACGCTCACACCCGTCGACGGCGCACCGCCGCCGCCACCGCCACAAGAAACGCCCCCGCGTGACCCGTTCCGCGACCCGACACCAACACCAACACCAACACCAACGACACCACCGCCGACGACGCCGCCGACGTCGGACGTGTTGCGCGTGTTGAACTGGTCGACCGCGTGCGATATCAGTGAGGCTTTCCAGGTGTCGCCCGAATTGATTGAAGCATACCCACAATACGAACCACTCTCGCGACGGTGCGCGTATCTGCGCGGCGACATCTGCGCGCGTGAGCGCGTTCCCTGTGAGTTTAAAAGCGCGATCGACGGCGACGCCG
>Ga0208434_1000137_pt1 | contig 39365 bp, 54 predicted proteins | sample 13_taG_FD_184086 | JGI IMG/M metagenome (GOLD analysis project Ga0208434, IMG submission 184086) | Marine viral communities from the Subarctic Pacific Ocean - 13_ETSP_OMZ_AT15268 metaG (SPAdes) (version 2) | ecosystem: Environmental > Aquatic > Marine > Oceanic | place: Pacific Ocean | collected... | reverse complement strand
AACGTCTAATAACAGCTTCTCTGTTGTGTATGTGTATATACTGTAGGGTACAACTCCGCCTATTAGTACAACTGTTGTAGCAAGCCCTATAAGCATCCAGCGGCTTAATAAGATAAGCAATAAACCTCCTACTGCTAGTGCTACAAGCTCTGCTGTAGGCGCCCAATCAGGACGTTGTATGTTTGTACCAGCAAACATTGTGCCTAGTACAGCCGCTTGTACTTCACCTGCATATACACTGCCCATTGCTGTAGGAGCAGGGTTAGCAATACCTGCGGCTGTTACATCTACTATAACTACTGCACCTTCAAAGTCGTTTGGTAAGTCTGCTACGCTTACACGTTTTGAACGTTGACTCCAGTCTATCCATACACGCCCTTCTGAGTCTGTTGGTATAATACCAAACTGTGGTATACGCATTTTCTCAATTCCAAACTGATTTAGTTTGATTTGGAAATTAGGATCACCTGCAATAACACGTAGAGTTTCGAGTGCTAGACTTGGATACAGTGTGCCGTCTACAACAGCAACAGTTGGCATACGCCTTACTACTCCATCTATCTCTGGTTCTGTGCTTACAATGCCCGCTCCAACTGAATTGTTTTCTAGTATAGGTATGTTTGCAATAATTCCGTTATAGGGTAAAATGCGATCTAAGAACTGTGGTTGTATGATTGCCGCACCAGGATTAATAGGTTCGTTTTTTGTTTTATCACTAGGACGGCTTGCTAGTATAACTGGTAGTGCTAACATAGTTTCTGCTAGTTCTGCATCACCGCCCAGCCTATCTACCTCTGGCATCATTATATTCCATACAACTAAGCCTGCACCTTTGTCGTATAAGTCTTTTATAATGTCTGAGTATATGTTACGAGGGAAAGGATACTGCCCGTATTTGTTTAGTGCATCATCGTCTATTTCTACAACATAGATATTGTTTTCAACTGCGGGTTGACTTACTATAAGTTGATCGAAATAATTTAATTTAATACTTTGTAGAAAGTTACTAGGGTTTGCAAATGCATATACCAATATCCCTAGTGTTATCAATGCCCACCAAGGGCTTAGTAATCTTTTCATTTTTTGATCCTAACACGTTTTTAGTATTTAGTGCCTAGGCTGTTCCCGTTGTTCTAATTGTTGTTTGAACATCGCTTGTACTTCTGGTGCATTATCCGTTGCTCTTAAAAACTCTAGTATGCCACTCCAACTGTTGCCCATAAACAGTATCCAACCGTCCTTGTATAATACGCTACGGCTGTTTAAATTTTTGAAGTAGAAGTTTTTATAGTGATATTCGTTCATCACTGATATTTAGTATTGCGTTACGCTAATGCTACATCCGCTAGGGTTAGTACATATACTTGTCATTGTGTATGATTTTGCTGAATTGCTGTGTTGTTCTAAACTAAAGTTATATGCTGGCCCATATGTACTTGACAAGTCAATAGTTGCACTGTGTGATCCGCCTCCGTGTTGATTTACATCAACTAGATTGTAGTCGCCTTCTATGTCAAGATCAAGATATGTTGAGCCTTGGTTTCCATTTTGCGCCACATCAACATTATTGTCGTCTCCGTCTATGTCAACATACATTGTGTGAGCACCATTTTTACGTTGTGATAAGTTTACTTCATTATCGTCGCCAATTATACCAGCGTTTAATTCGTGTGATGCCCAACAACAGTTTGCGGCTTGATCAGTTTGTGCTGAATGGAAGACATTGTTATTACCTGTAATAGCAACATATGCGTCGTGGTCGCCACCTTCGGTCGTATCAGTAGTACCATCTATCTGCTTGCCTTGCCACATTTTTACGTTGTTATCATCACCCGTTAATACCAGTCTACCAAAGTTGCTTTCGCCTCCACCACCTTGATAACCATCTACGGTGTTGTCATTTCCTATAACAGCAATTTCTGCTTGTTCGTACTGTGATCCGTTTTGTGTTAGTGTTAGTGTATTCCTGTCTCCAGTAAGTGGTGTGTTACCGTAGCCATACACCATATGATTGTTACCGTCCTGGTCAATAACAATAGTATTGTCGTCTCCGTTCGCTTCAACTACAGCTAAATTATCATCACCATTTTGTGTAACTGTAATACTTTGATCATAGTCGCCACCATTACCAACTTCAGCCGAAACATAGTTGTCGTTGCCTGTTTGTGTAACGTCAAGCACACAATTATTACCGTGACAGTCTAAAAATGCTTCGTTGTCGTCGCCTGTTTGAATTGCTTTGGTAATACCGTTGCCTGCAGATACGTAAACTTTTACAGCATTACGATCACCTGTTTGATTGTATGTTGTACTAGTATTATTGCCACTAATTGTTGCTTTGCTAGTGCCGCCTGACAGACCAGTAATTGTATTATCATTACCTTCTTGTGTGATAGTCAAGTTAGTATTGTCACCAACTTGGTTTACATAAATTTCATTGGCCATACAGGATTGGCTAACAAAGTAAGTTAGTATAACTGCTATTCCTAAATGTGTTCCTGTTATCTTCATTACTGTCTTTGTTTTATATCTATTTGATTGGTTCCTGAACCTAACATATATTCGTATACTGCTTCATCACTTTGTTCAATATTAATACGATAACCACTTTCTTGACTTAAATTTAGTTTCATATAGTTATTTACGTCTGTACTAGTTCTTTGTACAGTCCATTTATCTTGTTCTATACTAAGTGTAATACGTGTTGTCTCATCATATCCGCCTAACTCTGCTTCAAAAATTTGATCGTTTGATGCTTTTAATTCGTCTCTAAACAATGCCGCTAGTGCTAAGTTTAATTGATCTATCATATCTACTAATAGCTCACCTAAGTAATAGTCTACACTATAATCTAAGTCTGTTACCCAGATATCTTTGATTGTTTCTACTAGTGCATCTTCGTCAAGATCGTCAAACTCCAAAGCGTCAATGTCAAGGAATTCAAACATTGTACGGGTACGTTTGCGTATTTGATCTTCTTCTTCCTCAATAACTGTTTTTTTGCGTACAATTAAAAGGTTATTAATTTGATCTTCGTTTAGACCTATAACCACAGGTGGAGATGGCAGTTGCCCACTGTGAGAAACTTGTGTTGCCTGAAATGCTTGATTCATTACAACAAATCCCTCGTCTGTTTCAACTTTGATTTCGCCTGTTATACAATACCCACTAGCATCACAACTAGGTAATAGTGTTACCATTGAGCCACCGATCTCATCTACAACCATAATAAAGTCTGTACCACGCACAGATATAGTTGCACTTGGTGTGCGTACTCTTACATTTTGTCTTGAGTTTTTAGCAATTTGACCACTTGCATAACGCACTGTACCTAGTGCCGCTCGCATATCTAATTTACCCGTGCCTGATGCCGGGTCGTATACAAAGTCGTCTATGACTAGTATACTGTTATCGATAACATCTACTCTAGTTTCATCAATGAAGTCTAAACGCATCTTTCCACGTTTAGTCCTAGCTGTGTCCATTGCTTCGAGAGGAATGCCTTTAGTATCACCAATTACATTGCTCTCACGTACAATCTCACCAGAGCCTTTAAGCTCTGTCACTGTGCCGATTTGTGCAGCAGCTTGTGAATTCAAAGCCAAGAGGCCGATGACTACTAGAGCGAAGACTTTCATCTTAATCTCTCTGTGTTATATCTACGTCTTGACTATCGCCACTAAATGTTGCTTCTATTGTACTTCCGTCAACACCGCTTTGTGTAATATCATATGTACTACCGCCGCCTGTAATGTTTAAATTAATAGTATGACCGTCTAGACTTGCACCGCCGCTTGAGTTAATAGTAATAGCATTACCTTCGTCGCCTGCTGCACTTGTAGTTGCTAGTGATGCACTATTGTCCGATACTACAGTAACACTAGCATCAACACCGTCGATTGTAGTGTTTAAAATATTATTGTCACCGTCGATGTCAAACGTTAAAACACTACCACCTGCATCAGATGTTTCACCAATGTTAAATGTATATGTGTTGTCGTCGCCATCGCCATCAATGTCTAGTTGTACATCTTCACAGTTACCTGATCCTGCTGTTCCTAAACTATCACAGTTTAATGTTACAGCATTTGAATCTCCAAAGAAATCCCAAGTTCCTGTGTAATCAGCACCATTAATAGTAGCAGCAATAGTATTAGTATTACCTGTTTGTGTAATACTGAATGTCATATCGTCGCCGTTAATTGTGAAGTCAGTAGTTGAATTACCGATTTCGTTATCTGTCCCGTCTTGTACGATATCTAAGTCTAAGTTGTCTCCAACCTGAGTAATGTATATATCATTAGCCAGAGCGACTGTAGACGTTAACAAGAAAGGTAATATGTATAAAAGTTTTTTCATTTTTAATTGCCCTCGACTTTCGTCTTATTGGTTATTCATCATCCTTTGTTGGTACACATAAGTCATCAGCACTGCAATTTAATCTTGCATCTGGCCATTTCTTAAGAGCTTCCTCTAGTACTAATGGCCTTACTTCAGGTAACTTACCTGTATACGTTACATCTTTAAATTTCCATAATCCACTGTGTTCGCCCTCGTGAACCATTTCAATTACTCCTTGTTCTATCGCTGCTCGTACTGCATAGTTAACTGGTTCGTTAACACTGTAGCCGGTTTCAGCTTCTACAAGTTTTGTACCCAAGTCAAAAAACTTGAATATGTCCGCTCCGGACCTATAGCTCGCGATTGTCTTTTCGGTTGCTATACTCATTAGCACTTTCCCTGTGCTAACACTTACTAAACGCATTACAACAGTTACAGTATCTACCCTGTATTCTGTTTGAGCACCGACACCTAAGTATCTTGCTCCTACGCCACCTACTGCTGTGTTGCTATCATACCCGACAATTCCTCCTTCAAGTATAAGCCCTGCAAACAACATCGGCTTTAACGGTGTAGGACCGTTTGGAAGTTCTTTTTCATAAACTTCTCGTGTACTTCGAATAAGTTGACGTTCTTTAATCAAATTATCCATACCCACACGCTCTACAACTTCAAACCAGACGCCGTTACCTACATCTTGGAGTGCCTTAATAACCCATACTTCTGAGCCCTGAGTTACTGCACTCGACAAGTTGGCGATATTGTCCGCCGGCTTACGCTGTCCTGTTGCATCTCTGAAACCATAAACAGCGATAGTAATCTTTGGTCCATCTATTGCGGGGACCGCCGCAAGCCTATCTTCAATCGGACTAACTTGTACTACAGGCGATACATTAGTACTTTCTAATACTTGGAGACTCGGATTGACCGCGCATCCTTGTAAAAATAATATCCCAATTCCTATAGTTAAAAGCGTCTTTATCATTCGCATTAGAAGTTAAACTCCCCTGCGCCTGGAATTGTGATTTCGGTTATACTACCGTCCTCACCAACGATTGTTAAAGTAATAGTGCCTGATGTTGGATCTTTAACCCAAGTAAGTGTTGATCCTTCAATAGTTGCTGTGCCTGTATTAGTGCAAGTATCTCCACAATCGGCAAACATAGCGTCTACCATTTGTTTACTTAGATTAGCATAAATTCTACTTTCAACATTTCTAAGAAATTTGTTTAGTGTAGTATTTTCTAATTCACGCTCTAACCTGCTTGCCTCTGCCTCTGCTGCCTTACGCAAGTCTTCTTTACGATTATGTTGTAACTGTTCTACACTTAGTACGTGTGTAGAATAGCCATTCCCGTAATGGAAAGCTGGAGATTTAAAACCCCATACCATATCAGCATTCGCTGAATAAGGCATTGCTAGTAGTATTGCGATCATACCAAATATTTTTTTCATAATAGTCTCCTGATACTGTATTTATGAAGTATCGATACTAAAGTTAAATATGTTGCAACATTACTTCTGTATTTATCATTTGGTGTAAAAAATTTTACACCTAGTTAATAAAAAATAAATATATTATGAACAATACAATATCAGAAAAAGAAATACAACGCAATAGAGAAGAACAAGACGCTCTTTGGAAAATATGTGGAGAGCTTGCCGAATATCACGAAGAACTTAAATATCAAACTGCTTTGCCCGATGAGGTAGAAATGTTAGAACGTGATAGAATTAGTGATGCACTTGCAAAGACTGAAGGGAATCAATCTAAAGCTGCTAAACTATTAAAAATAGGTAGAACTAATTTAATTGCTAAAATGAAAAAGTACGACTTTCCGTTTATTTCTTCCCAATAGCAAAAGCCATCTTGCCGCCGACACGTGAACTGTAGTAGTTCTTGCCGCCTTCAAGTAATACCTTGCCTGAGAATGTTGGTGGATAAACTGCTTTGAATTCACCTAGTACAGCATCATCACCTCGTTTGCCCATCTTAGTATACAATTGAATAATGTCGGATTGATTTAGTAGTGCAATAGCACCTTTTGAAAAAGTGTCTTCGGCGTTAATAACTTTTGCACAAGTCTTACTAGCTGCACTTAATAACGCATACCCTGTGTTAAAGCCTTTTGTTTCTAATTTAAATGCAAACGGTTCGGCAATCTTTTGTGCTTGTGGACTCATACCATCTAAGTCACTTTTACCTTCTTTGATGTATTTCTTAATTTCTTCGTTTAAGGTATCGTCAATACCTTCGATGCCAAGCATTTTACCAACTTCAATTGGTCCGTCATATTGACTATTTTCAGCGATAGTGCTTACTAACTGTGCAGCAAATTCTGCTACTCCGCCTTTGTTTAGAATTTCGTTACCATTTTTACGTGCCTTAAGAACTGCATCGTGTAAGTTTTTTGAACTTGCAGCAGCACCTTGTCCGCCTTTTGAACTAATACCAATTTGTGCGCCATTAGGTGCAATCATAAACGAGTCACATAGAGCAGCGTTCATTGCCATTGGCCAATAAACTTCACAGTCTCTCCATTCAGCACCGTCTGCTAGTTGCTGTCTAGCATCTTCTGCTTGACCTTTAATAACTCCGCCCATTAGTGCAACTGGTTGCATTACTTCTCCAAAGTAATCACGAATGGCTGCTTGTTGATCGTACATCTGTGGAAATACAATTCCGCCGCGACCTTGTGCTAAATTTTGTAGTGCTTCTTTAAATACGTTTACAACTTGTTCTTCCGAATTTTTTTCAACAGTGTTGATAATACTATCGACACCCTTAAATCTATTTTCAGTTCTAATTAAATGCTGTGGGTCAAACCCTGATGCAAACTTCTTTGCACCTTTAGTTTGTAATGCCCAGCCTGGAGGAGTTTGTTTGTTTGCCCAACTTCCCATAAGATCAAAACCTACTGACTGCATATACTTGCCCCAGTATACGTGATTGCCGTCTTGATCGTCTAATTGAGCTATACCGAAGGAAAGCATATTTTTTGCAGGCTTGTTAACCCATTCAATTTCTACATTGCCGTGTTCTTTCTTAAACAATTCAATGTATTCGTCTCGTGCTTCAGGAGTTTCAAATTTGCTTGTTTGTGCATCTGGGTAAGCAACTACTTGTACAATAGCATATTCTCTACCATCTTGATGTGTAAATTTGTCACCAGCATTTCTGCCAAAGAATCCTTTTGATTCTGCAACTAATTTTGTTCCTACTGATTTAAACTCATTAAAGCGCATTGATTATTCCTAAATGTTTTTAGTATTTATGTTAATTTAGGAAACAGCATATCGCGACAGAACACTTCTACATCTTCTTCCGGCAAGCCTAACGACTTCATAACATTTGGTGTATGTGGATTTTGTTGCTGATTGTGGCAATAGTAATCTTGTGCCGCTTGAACTTCATCTCTGTTACCAGCACCGTCAAACTGTGGTACTTCGTCAAACCAAGCACGTAAATTATTAAGAGCAATGTCAATAATAGCACACGCTTCTTCTTCGTCGCTTACGTTGCCTGCGGCAAGCATTTTATCTGTAAAGATATTAGTTGCCCATTCTGGTAAAGCACGTTGCTTCTTAGGTATAAAGTCTTCAACGCTTTCTTTGTATCCGTCAATCATAATATGATCTACAGTAGCACTTGGACTAAAATCGTGGAAGGCTCCAGTCATTTTATTCTTACCTGCAATAACATCAAAGCCGTATATAGGCGCATCGTTATTAAGCACAGGAAAACAACATACGTGCATCATCCATAAGCCTTTAGACTCACGTGCATCTACAACGTCTATGTGCGCTCTACGTACACTGTCGTTTGCATACACACGGTTAATCCAACTGCCATCTTCTTTATTAAAGTGGTCTAGTCCTGGTTCTGCAATTTCAGTTGCATACTCTTCAAATATGTCAAGTATATCACTCTGACACTGCGTCAGATGGTTCCAAAGTACGCTCAAGGCCTATCTCCATTAGTTGTTGAAATAATTGTGTTGCTGAGTCAAATACCCACTTGGCTTCGTCTGCCATTTCGTCAGTAGTAAGTTCTCTAATTTTATCTTTGATTGCAGGTATGTCTCCGTCAAAATCATACATTCGACCTTCGCCTGGAATTTTCTTTTTTATCATTTGACCGCCACTCATATCTCCCATATACAAAACATAGACGTGGGCCATAAGCGCATTTTTGTCGTGCATTATATCTCGCATATGCTGAAGATAATCAATGGTACTTTGCACCATTAGAGGCTCATTGTCGTGTTTCCACAGTTCTCTAAAGTCTTCTTCAATTAATAATTTACGTGATAAGTTTTGACCAATGTCTGCAAATATACCGTGTGCTCCACACATTGCTTCTAGTAGGTCGTATTTTTTATGTTGATTCCATAAGTATGTTGCGTACAAGTCGGGATGCATTTTGCCACCCATCATTAATTTTGCGAATTCTTGTCTCTCTGCATTTTTGTGATGATCCCAAGTGAGCTCTTTGATTTTGCTCATTCTTCCTCCAGTTTAATCTGCAAGGGGAAACCGTGATTTCTACTTGCGGTTGTAGCTTCAATTGATTTTTGTTCAGCTATTTCAAATGTATATATGCCAGCAACACCTGATCCTTCGTTATGAATGGTTAGTGTGATCTTTTCTGCTGTGTCATTTGTATGTTTAAAAATTTCTGTGAGTACTTTAACTACCCAATCAACTGGTGTCTGATCATCATTAAGTAATACAACTTTATACTTTATTGGTTCTTGTGTTACTTTTTTAATTCTTTCGTCAATTTGAACATCTTCAATAAATTCAGTATTCATTTGTTTCTCCTAATAATTGGGGGAGATATTTCACTCCCCCTAGACTCTTTACTTGCCTTCAATAACCGAACTATCGTTAATTTTAATAGTCTTTGGTTTTAGTGCTTCTGGTACTTCACGTACTAGATGTACATTTAGCATACCTAGTTCAAGTGTAGCATTTTCTACTTCTACGTGTTCAGCAAGTGTAAACTCTCTACGGAAGTTGCGTCCGCCAATACCTTTGTGTAGGTAATTAACATCTTCATCTCCTTTAGGAGCAGTGCCTTCAATTTTTAAGATATTTTTATCTTTTTCAATTGAAAGATTGTCCATACCAAAGCCAGCAACTGCTAATGAGATCATAAACTCATCTTCGTTGATTTGTGCAATATTGTATGGGGGATACCCGTTTCCGTTTGGACTATTTGCAAATCCTCTTTCGAGTTCATTAAACAGTCTGTCAAAGCCAATAGTGGCTCGTTGGAAGTTAGGTAGGTCTAGAGTTGTTAGTCTTGTCATTGTTTTCTCCTTATAATAAGCAAGATTAAATTTAGCACCCTTTCGGCGTGCCAGTTAAATGTAAAAAAGAATCAGTCCTTTCTACACATTTATTTATCACGATACAACTGCAATTATTTCACTTTCGACAATAGTTACATATTCTTCATCTTGATGGGTAAATTTAACTCCACCTCCAAGATTAAACAGTATCTTATCACCTACTTGTGTAGTTGTAGCAATAAATTTATTTCCAGTTTCGTCATAAGCACCAGGACCAACTGATATTACTTCTGCTTTAGTAATACCATCATTAGACGCATTTGCTATAATAATTCCACCAGTTGTTTGTTTTTCAGCTTCGTATGTTTTTAAGATTACTTTATCTTGTATTGCTCGTACGCTCATATATTAATTTCCGATTGTGGAGCTTTCGTAAACTCCATTGTGTGTTTGTGTACAACGTACAAATGTTGTACAACGCATTAGATGCTTTAAACGTATTGCACCTGCATATGTACAAGTACTACGCACACCGCCTAGTATATCTTGTACAGTATTCTCTACTGCGCCTCTGTAAGGCACTAAAACTGTTCTACCTTCACTTGAACGATAATCCTTTAATCCGTCAAAGTGTTTGTCGTTTGCACTTTTACTACTCATACCGTAGAACTGCACAAAGCGTTTTTCTTCTATGACTGGAGATCCGTCGTGATTCATTTCGTTTGTAACATAACTTTTAGTAATTACTTCTCCTCCGCCTTCATCGTGTCCTGCAAGCATTCCACCTAGCATCACATAGTCAGCACCGGCAGCATATGCTTTAGCAACATCGCCTGGGCTAGTGCAGCCACCATCAGCAATAATATGCCCACCCAGTCCGTGAGCGGCGTCAGCACATTCCATAACGGCTGACAACTGCGGGTATCCAACGCCTGTTTGAATACGTGTTGTGCAGACCGAACCCGGTCCAATACCAACTTTAACAATATCTGCTCCTGCAAGGATTAGTTCCTCAGTCATTTCTCCAGTGACTACATTACCTGCTATAATTACAATGTGCGGATAACGTAATCTAAAGTCCATAACAAAGTCACGGAATCTTGTACTATATCCATTAGCAACATCGATACAAACGTATTTTAGATTGCCGTCTGCTTGTTCGTATACTTCACGAAACTTTTGTTCGTCTTTCTCTGTAATACCAATGCTCATTGCTACATAGTTTGTACGTAGGTAATCGTCGGTATCAAAGAAATTAACAAGGTCTTTTACACTATAAGTTTTAACAAGACAAGTCATAATGTTTTGCTTGGCAAGTGTGTCTGCCATTTCAAACGTACCAACTCCGTCCATATTAGCAGCCATAATAGGTGTGCCGCGCCAGTGTCTATACTCTGTGTTTTCAGGAAACTCTGGTTTGTAATTACGGAAAGTAAATCCACGTTCTAAATCTACTTCTTTACGACTACCTAGTGTTGAACGCTTAGGACGTATAAGAACATCCTTGTAGTCTAATTTTACGTCTTCTTCGATTCTCATTGTTTCTCTCCGTAATTAAAACTTATTGATATTCTATCAGTTTCACTAAAGTTACCTTGTACACTATGTTTTAACCAACTAGGAAAAATATATAATGCATTTGTTTTGGCAGCATACGTTGCTCTAGTACTAGTATAATATGTTGCCTGTGCTATATCTTGAGGTATATGATATTCAGCACCGTCATTTCTTTCAAACTGAATATTGCCTTGATTATCACCTGCTTCAACATAATAGACGCCGCTTAGTACGCTGCCTACGTGATTATGCAAATGATTGTAACTACCAGGAGGATTAATGTTAATCCATAGGTTTTGTATTTCTAAATTTTTCATTCCTACTTGATTTGCACAAGTATTCATTTCGTCATTTAAAAGTTTTACAAGGCGGTCAACAGCGTGACATTCTCCGCTTTTTATATCTTGACTTTGAAAGCCACCAAAGTTACTAATAGTGCGACCTTTATTTTCTTTTTGCTTATTGTAAGCAAAAGACTTAACTTCGTCGTTATCAACTACGTGTATAACCGAACTCCAGATTACACTAGGAAACCATAGTTCCGTGTGCATTGCCATTGTTTAATGCCTTCTATTTTTCTTAGCGGATGGTGCTGGTCCCCATCCTTCTGCTTCCATAGTTTGTACTTTTTTAAGCCAACGTTTACGTCCGGCAGCTTTTGCTTTAGCACGTTTTTCACTGGGCTTAATGTATTGCTGACGGTCTCTGACTTCTTGGACAACTCCAGCTTCTTGGACTTTCTTTTTAAAAATTCTCAGTGCTTTATTAAAGTCACCATTTCGAACTTCTACAGTAAGTCCTTTCTTTTGATCGTCGGATCTTTCAACCCTTCGATTATTGTTGTAGTTACGCTTCAAACTTATCTCCTGTTATTTGTTCATACATCCAATCAAGGTTGTATATTCTGTTCGTACTTAGTATATTATACACTAGGTTCTCACCCTTTGTCAACCAGAAAACATTTGAATATCCTAATAGATGTGAAACTATATCAATGTGTTTTGGTGAAAAATTGTCTATGTCAAGAATAACATAGTTACTTCGATGTACTATGTCTAACAACCATTTGATTTCCATTTCACTATCTGATTGTTCATACATATATACATTAAGATCTTGATCAAAGTTTTCAATTAAATTTTGAAACTGTGACTTAGTATCGTCAGTTGGATACACTAATGCAAATGTTAAGTTATAGTTGTTTAACTTATCGGGTGGTGTAATTAAATTTATTTTGAGTTTTTTATCGTGTTCCATATAGAGCCATTTTTTTGTTCTTCATTCTGTATATAGCCCTCTTGTGTTTCTTTTTTCTTCTGAACTGAACCTTCCTTAGAAATAAAGTTCTTACTTTCTACATACCCTGCCCAAGGTAATTCGTCAATTTTGCCGTTGATGTATAATTGTTTAAAGAACTTTAATGTTTGATTAGGATTGTCATCCTTCCAACGTTGTTTAGCATCACTCCAAGTTTTATCTTCTTCTTGTTCGTCTAGTTCTTTAACTCTTACGTCTTTTAATTCTTCCGAAGATTCTACTCTTTTTTTTTGAGGTTCTTCGTCGAACTCTTTGTCTAGTGTTTCTTGATCAACATCTTCGAATTTTATTTCTTCTTCTTCCTCTTGAGGTGTTTCAACAGGGTCATTATCAGGAGGAATGTTGTCAACTATTGCTTGCGCTCTTGCTTGTTCGTATTTACGAAACTCTTCTTGCCGAAGACGCTCACCGTTGTCATCTTTAAGTTGTTTACGTCTAAACTCAAAGGTATATTGTGATGCAATTAGTAATAGAACTGCTAATGGATCAAACACAAAGATAATAATTATAATTACCCAACGTACTGCTTCTTCAAGCATATTGTTGTTTGCTTGTTCGCCATAGACAAACTCAGCAATATATTTAATAGGTCCTACTTCTGCTTCTAATTTTCGATATTCGCTTTCTAGTCCTATTTTCTCTTCTGTTAGTGTTTCTATCTCAGAAGATGCTGTTCGAACACGCTCTAGTTGTTCGTCTATGTTCTTTTGGATCTCTTCTTGATTACTAGTATCGCCTAACTGATCACGCAATCTATTAATTAATAAATTAGATTGTTCAATTTGTCTATCAGCATTATCACGTAATCTTACTATTTCTTTACGTGCCGCTTGAACTGTTGGACTATTGGCAGCGTCTTGTATTTTAGTTAGCCATTCAGCACGTTCTGCCTGCTTTGCTTCTTTCCAGTCGCCAATTTTTTCTGCTGTCTTTTTACCAAAGATGCCGTCTGCACTAGCACCAATCATCTGCTGTGCTTTTTTAACTTCACCGTTGTCTACATAACCTTGTAGTGTTGTTAAGTCTGCATCTATTTTATCTAATTCGTTTTGAAATAATTGTGTAACACCTGCAATGATTTCATTTTGTTCTGCAATAGCAGGTTTAATTCTTTGGTATGCTGTATCAATACGTTCTTGTTCTTTATCAATCTGACCTTGTACATTTTCGTCAGCACCTGTTTCGCTTGACTCAAGTTGACGCACTCTATTTTCTGCACGACCAACAATACCTAGCTGCCTATCAATTTCATTTTGTATTGTTTCAACTCTTGCAATACTTTCTTCACCTGCACTAGTTTGTTCAATATGTGCTTTTGACAAGAAGCCAAAAATACCCATTGACGTAATAAGCATTAGTACAAAAACTGCTACACTTAAATAAGTTCTAAGCCACCAAGCGGCTTGTTTCCAATATTTGTGCAACCATACTGCTGTGACAAGTTTTCCAATTTCTAGTACCCCACCCATAATCATAATGGGAACGGCCGCCGCCGCAAAGATTGCAACCAATCCTGCAACAGAGTAGTATATTGCCACTGCACTAATTGCTAAGGCAGTGATGAGAGTTAGTATAGCTAAGAACATATACTATTTAACCTGTTTAATGTGGTTCATTATATAGCCTTATATTCCTACCCAGCGCCATTCGTTCTGTGTACCACTACTTTGACAAGCAGTTTCTTCAAAATGCCGTGATTTACCTTTAACCGTAATCATACTATAAATTACACGGCAGTAACCACTGCTAATAGGATACCCGTGTACTGCTTTTACACTACCTTTAGCAGTGTTTTCGTACCAATTGTATACTATCCCATAGTCGCTTTCTAATGCGGCTTGTACTGCACTATTTTGCTTACGCTTTTGCTCGTCTGTTAATGTATGCCTTGACCAATCTAAAACGTCAATTATAAAAGTAACCGAACTTGCACCAGGTGAATAGTTTGATTTCGCACTTCTGTTAATACTTTCACTTTGTTGCGGTAAATGACCACAAGCAGTGATGCTACTTAACAGTGCCGTTAATATTAAGAATTTCCCAACTACCGTCAAGTTTCTCACAACGTACTCCTCTTACTTCTACTGTTGTATTCCATCGACGTTCAGGGTAAAAGAATTCTTCACACTTGCTATCGATGCCTGCTCTTGCAATTTGCATTTGTTGTCCAGGTCTGTCAGTGCATTGTACAACTGTTGCACTACCGACACTGGTATTACCCTGTTTAACTATTGTTTGATCAGTATAACAGTATTGCGGAGTATAATCATATTGATTGTTACTCGCACAACCTGATAATGCTAATACACCAATACTAGTTATTAGAAGCAATTCTCGCACTTGCATTCTCCGCTACTAGTGAATCAAAAACTGCCTTAGGCATTTTAAGTTTTACAAACGTATAATGCTTGCCAGCATAGATATAAGTGCCACGCTCTTCTTCAAGATGCTGTGTAATTGCTGTGTTTCTTACTGTGTATGCAATAGTTGTACGTGTAGTTTTTACATCGTTTACAAAGTCTAATTTTGTTTCACTGTTAACTTGTCCGTTAACACGCTTGGCAAAGTTATTCATTGCGATTGCGTACATTTGTTCTTCTGCCGCTTGTTGGTGAATACTTTCGCCTGCGCCACACGCATAAGCAAATTCTTCTTTCCACCAAAAGTAGCCTTCTGCACCTGATTGGGCGCAACTTGCATACCATTTAGGTTGTGCGTATGAATCACGTTCTGCGATTTCTACAGTTGAACAAGCCCCTAATCCAATTAGTAGTGTGCTTGTCGCGATTGCCTTTGTTAAGCCTTTCATTTATGCCTCCATAAATTGTGTTATTGTTTCATTACTCTAAAAGTATACAATGGTTCTATGTTAAAGTCAACCAGTTTTGGTAAACTACTTGTCCCAACGATAAAAAATGTGTACACCAATTCTACCAACAAGTGTAAAGTGCCTTGCCCAACTAGGTGATACATATTTTGCGTGATAGTGGGTTGATCCTTCAGTTATACCTACATAGTCTCCAAACGTCATCATATTATATGCTACTTGCTGAGCTTCCACCCAAGCATCCATATTTTTTGGCCAGTCGCTTTTACCATCACAATACCAACTAAACTGACAACGGTTACGTATCATACTGCCGTCGGCATACTGTTTGCCTTGTTTTACCACGTCACAAATTGTATTTGGATAACGAGTATCTTTTACACGGTTTAATACAACATCAGCAACAGACATTCGATCAGCACGATTACTTCCTCGTGCTTCATAATAAATGTTCTGTGCTAGACACCACATCTCTGGTTGTTGTTCTGCTGTAAATAACCCTTTAGCCTGTCCTGCTTGTGCAAAACTTAAACTTGCTAAACAAATTCCAATTACTCCGATTAAATTTTTCATAATTATCTCCTCATCCTTGCAATTTCTTTTGCTTGATCTGTTCCACGCATAACAGGAACAGCATTTGACTTGTGCATTGTAGCAATACCTACAATGAGGTCACCTGTGTATTTGGGAGTCTCTTTCTTAGTACCACCCGAACAACCTCTATTAAACGTTCCTGCTTTGATTGCTTCTTCCATTGAAGACTTAATTACAGGTCCATCTCTACGCCAACTAGTATCAGGAGTGTAAGTACCTCTATCTCTCTTAGGTGCTTTGTACTCGCCGCGAACATATGCAATATAGTCGTCTACTGTGTCGTACTGTAATGAGTGATTGTTTGCTCGACGCATTGCTTTGTTATGCTTACGCCATTCGATAGTATATCTTTCGATATCTTTTTGTGTGAGAGCTTTTTTCTTACGCTTCTTAGTACTGATGGTACTAAGACCTCTCGCTAAGTGCATTGTCATTATGTGCCTACCTCGTGCCTATATTATAGTAATACTATAGCACGGGTAGGCTGTAATGTCAATCTTTAGTTTACCAAAAAATTACTTTTTGCTTTCCATTAATTTAACAGCGGCATCGTAATCTTCTTGTGCAATTACACCTTCACGTAATAGTTTAGTTCTATTGGCTAAGTGCTTTAATTGGATTTCTTCTTTGCTTCCACCAAAGTATGCTACAGCGTGTCCTTCTTCAATAAGGATATCTGTTACAAGCTCTGCTGGTTTATTTTCCCAACGCTCTACTTTGAAGTCTCCTAAGATACGTCCAAACTTGCCTTTCATATCTTCTCCCTTACGGTCTTCAGTAGTAATAAGTTTACCACCGTCCTTCATAAGTTCTTTAAGTCTTGCTTTAGCCGCTTCGCCAAACAAGTCTTCTACTTTGTCTCTTGTGCGTGACTCAGGTGTATCAATGCCCATAATTCTTACACGCTCGTCTGTTAGTGTTACACCGAAACCTAGATCAATATCTACATCTACTGTGTCGCCGTCAACTACTTTAATGACTTTTACGTCATATTCATTCTTTTGCATTTTATTTCCCTCGTTGTTTATTCATCTAAGTTTAATGCTTGATCGCCCCATTCTTCCATTATAAACTCTCCAAACGCTGTTCCAAAGAGCCACATTAAAGTAAGAATAATTAATCCTATACATATTATAAGTGCCCATACTAAAATTTGTATTAGTATATGCTTGCCTTCTGTCCAATGTGCTACTTTTTTTATCTTGGCTTTAACGCCACCTAGTAGATAGTTGCCTATTACAAAACGTGCCAATCTCATTACGATTAGGATAGGCGAAGATAGTACATCAAACAATATTAAAAACAGGTCAACACTTGCGTCTATAATGTTGTCAACGTTAAACCATTTGCGTAATTTATCTCGCATTGCCCTGCCCTTAATATGCTAACATTATTTAGTCATAAAAAAAGGGCCACGAAGGCCCTAATTTATGCTGTTGCAATTAATTAAAATGCAACATTAAATGTAACTTCAATTTGTTGTTCAGCTTCATTTAAATCTTGATCCATTTCGTGTCTTATTGCGACAGCAAAATTAGATCTTTCAGATACTGGAAGTTCTACTCCCAGTTTAGCATAAGAATCAATTCCTGATATGTTTAGGAAGTCGCCTTCATATGAAACCCAGTCGTAACCAGCTTCTACAAATGGAACAACTTTACCAACTGGTACTTTAACACCAACGAAAGGACTAATACGTACTTCGTCTTTAGCATAGTTATCACCTAATGTGTAGTGAGCTTCGAAAGATGCATATGGAGTCGCTCCAGGCAGTGAATAAGAAACACCTTTACTTGCTGTAAAACGGTAATCTTCTAATCCATCTTTTTCAATATACTGAATGCCTAAATCAATTGGTCTTCCGTTTGTGTTTATACCAAACACTATTGAATCATCTGCAAAATCAAAATTTGATCCTGTGAAAAGACTTACTCCAAACTTTTCTCCTTGTGCATTAATTGCATAAGAGTGACTATCAAAATCTTCTGCTGAAGCATTGCTTACAGAAAAAGAAAGGGCCAAAACGGCCATCATCAATAAATTTTTCATAATAATTTTCCTTAGTTATATTATTTTTGTTTTTTTGTGCATTGCACATTCAACTTATTATTTATGAATCTTGAGTAATAATGTAACAAAAAGTGAACTAAAATTAAAATAAAAAAAGGCGACACAAAGCCGCCTTAGTTAATTATGTGTTTAACTTAGAATGCAAAAGTTGCTGTTAAAGTAACTTCTGAACGTTCTTTTGCTTCTAGGTTGTATGCTGTGCCTAGTTCTAATTCTAAAGCATCAGTTGCCATATAGCTTGCGCCAAGGTCAATAGTTGGCAGGTGATCAAATTCGTCGTCTAATGTGAAGCCGCCTGCATTGTCATATACATTTAATGTTGTTGCCGCTGTTAGATCAAGACCTAAAAAAGCATAACCTAATTCTGGTGTTAGTTTAATTGTTGTTGTTTCTGCATCCACTTTGTATTGTGCTTCTGCTTCTGTGTTTAATGTTAGGCCTGTTGAGCCTAAGTCTGCTGCCATTGCAGGCGCTGTAGCCATTGCGGCTACCATTGCTAGTACGATTGTACGCATTTTGGATTCTTCCTTATAATTATTTTTAATGCGAGCGGGGTGGGTTTTTGTTGCTCACTAAGTAATTATAGCATTCTACATATTTTTTATGTAGTTAAGAGCGTATTTTAACAGATCTGTAAAAGATAAAAAAAGAGTGTTACATTGCTGCAACACTCTTTAATGCTATGTTTGGTAACAAGGCCTAACTACCTTGTAACAACCCTTAGGCTGCTAGTGCGAAGTTTTCGTTTGCTTCTATTTGTTTTCTTGCGATAACCGTGCTTGCGCCGGACAACTCCACTTACCTATTAAACACCTGTCGATCCTATTTCGACCCCATCATAAACACACTACACACAAGTTAGACGCTTGTTCCTTAGAGGACATTGCAGTGCGCTTATGGTGGAGTCGCCGGGTACCGCCCCCGGGTCCAGTATGTCGTTGAGCTTGCTTCAACGTTGCAGTATTATTTATACAGTCATCTTATGTATTTGTCAACCTAAGATTAAGTCCATTGCAAACTTTCTATCTTCTATTTCTTCGGCAGTTAAGCCTTTATCTTTTTTAGGTTTAATTGGTTCTAGCCAAGTGTCTGCAATATATGCACGTGGTGATGGACCGAGCATAATGTTTAGATCTTCTGCTTCAATCCACCAAAAGTTATCTGTGACAGCAGCCTGGCACATCATTCCATTAAAATGAAAATGTGTGCCTCTTTCAAAATGACCAATAAATTCAGCAACTTTTACAATGCGTCCAATGTTCTCAGGATTAACACTATATTTTATAACTGCTAAATCACCTTGTTTGCACTTCATCTTTGCTCGCTTCGTATTTTAATATCATTACTGACAGTTCATCTGACTTACATAGCCATCCAGATTCATTTACAACGAATACATCTCCGGGCTTGTATAGATAATGTTCTTTAGGTGTGCCGTCCTTGGCAACTCCCATTACTTCTCCGGGCCATTCACCTTTAATTGTAAAGCCATTGGGCCCACTTTCTACAGTGTAGTCAAGCCACAACATCTTGAGTTGCCCTAGCAGCTATTTCTGCACTTGGGTTTCCTATATATTCAAAATATCCATTTGGACCAACTCTAAACTCTGAGCCGATTTCAATTTGAACATCGTCGATTACGAAAAACTTATCTTCTAAGTCTTTCTGAGGTAAAATTCGAAATCCGTTTTCAAATTTATGTAGTACTAGGTTTTGGTGTAACATTTTAATCTCCTAATAATAACTTTGTGTTACCTGCAATAATCATACAACACGTTACAACGTGAAGTATAATCCAGAAAGTTCTAAAAGCTAGTGCCTTCATTACACTACGTTGAGTGATAGGAAGGAATTCTGGCTTGTCGTCGTCAGTAAGCCCAATGGGCATACCTACAGTGCGAGCCCAAGTTCTGAGCCATCGCCTTTGTCCGCTCATTACATAGCGTTCTTTTTTTCTTGGATTTCTTTACGGCGTTCTTTTGTAAGTTTGCCTAAATCACCAAGTGCTTTTCTGGCTCGTGTAGCCGCGGCTTTTACGCCTTTAGATTCAAATGTTTCGTGTTCTGCTAGATAGTTGTTAAATGCTTGTACGATTTCGTCGTGATTTGCCATTATACTTCTCCTTTTTTGTTAATGTAATTTTATTTAATAAACGTGTGTTTAAGGGGTCTTAAATGTGGTTTTTAAGAATTAGCAAAAACATTGTCAGATCCAGTTTTTGCAGAATTAGGAACCCACGAACCGTGACCACCAGTTGCATCACCTTTACGGTGTACTGCTATGTTATTTGCAAATACATTGGCACTGCCTGCATCTGCTGGATCACCACAAACCGTAGTATCTCCTATCCTTACAGTTGCTTCGTTATTAGTAAACACATTAGGAGATCCTTCGTTATAACTGGTTTGATGATATGGTCCAGGACTAGGTGAAGCGTGTCCTTCGTGTACGTCTACGTTTGTTCTTACTACTTCAGGCATTATAATCTCCCTACAACTACTTCGATAACTCCTTCACCGTCTGTAGTTTTATCTTCAAGTGCCTTGCCAATTATTGCTCCGCCAACAAAATGACTTGCTTCTGCATATCCTTTATATTTACTAGATATCATCATATCACCTTTTCTAACTTGACCCCATACCTTACAAGGTACTCGACCTGTTAACGCTACTGCAACTCCGTCTATTTCTGAGTTCATTAAGTAAGCAGGATTTTCTGATACAACTCCTGCTACTTTTGTAGAAGCATATTCTGATATAGTTACTTCAGCTTCTCCGCCAAACTGTAAAACAGTTCCAACTTCATACTCAGCATCGCTGGTATATTTTTCTGCTAAGTCAGCAAAATTAGCTGTAGTTGCATTACCAGAAAATGTTGTTGCTTTAAGTGTCGATGTTGATGGAACATAACTTAAACCAGTAGTTAAAGTATCGTCCATTTTTAAACTTTTAGATCCAGTACTACCAGAAGCAAATACTGGATAGAATGTGGCGGCATTAGTGCGGTCTTCAGTTACTGTTATTTGTGTTGATGCCGCACTTCCTGTTAGTGTAATTGTATTGCCGCTTTGTGTTGCTGTAACAGTACCTGAACCTGCAATAGTAACTGTACCACTAGTTTCGCTTCCGCTTATACCTACACTAGTTACAGTATTAGTATCTGTAAACAATGCATTTGCTGGTACTGCTGTTTTAACATTATCGAATGCCCAGTCTGAGCTAATACTTGTAGTAGTCGCACCATTTGTAGGAGTACTACTAATGGCTCTAAATGTATTAGTATCTGTAAACAATGCATTTGCTGGTACTGCTGTTTTAACATTATCGAAGGCCCAATTAGAACTAATACTTGTTGTAGTTGCTCCGTCAGTAGGTGTATCAGTTATAGCTCTTTGTGTATCCGTCCAAGGAACATTAACATACATTTGGCCACTTGATAATTCGACTGGATAATTCTTACCACTTTCAGTATATCCAATTTTAACAAGTCCTAGTGTTGAATCTGTTGCAGTTGAATAAGTTGTATTTGTAAATGTAAGTTCAGTATTATCGTTCTTCTGCAATGTAAGCGTATTTCCAACAACTTCAGCATCTTTTATAACATCAGCTGGTAATACATATTTGTTAGCATCTGTTGCTCCAGTGTATCCTAAGTCAGCAAGTGTACCTAAATCTTCAATACTAAGCGTTTTAGATGTTACACTTGAAACGTGACCAAAATCGTCAAATTCTATACTTTGAAGAACAGTATCATCAGCAGTATTAGTTACGTCCTGTATAGTGCTTGTAGAATGTGATATTGTTATTGTACCATCTGAAACATTTCCGTTTACATCTATCTTGTCACTTCCTGCAAAAATTACATCTTGATTATTAGTACCGTCAGATAATCTAATTCTAGTTTGATCAGCAGCGGCATCACCTGTATCATTAGTAAGATTTAGTGAGTATTGAGTATCAGTACCACTTATAGTAATTGTATTTGCGTTTTGTGTAATATCAACGCTGCCGCTGTCTGCTAGTGTTATTATTCCAGCAGTTTCACTACCACTTATACCTACACTAGTTCTAGCAATACTAAATGAACCACTAATACTATTATAACTAATATCGCCTGCACCAGTAAACAATGCTCGTATATCAGCGTCTGTTCGTTGTGCATCAGCACTAAATGAAAATACTCCAGTAGTATTGTCGTATGATAAATCTCCAGTTGCACTAAGATCTGTAAGTGCAATAAAATTTGAATCGTTAGATATTTCACTAACTGCTGTTGGAATGTCGCCGCCAATAAATTGTCCAGTTGCACTATTGTATGATACGCTGCCACCGCCACTAAATTGATCTCTAATATTAGCTGGTGTTACTCCAGTGTGTGTAAACACTCCTGTTGAACTATCATATGCTAAAGAACCATAACGAATACCGGCAGTATTTGCAGCACTAATAAACCCTCGTACATCGCCAGCACCAACTTCTCCTGCGGTAAAACTGATTACGCCAGTTGTGTTGTCGTAACTTATATCGCCACTTGCACTAAACATTTCTCTAATGTCAGAAGTTGGTGTTCTTGAATAAGAAAATACTCCTGTATTAGCATCGTAACTTAAATCACCACTTACTCCAACTGCACTTCGAACTTCAGTAAAACTAGGACCAGTATATAAAGCAATACCAGTTGCACTACTATATGTTAACGATCCTAGATATGTTTCATCTTCATCACTTGCTGTTTGTGTAACTGCTATTGAACTTCTTGCATTAGAAGTAGTAAACTTTGATATGTTAAATTGTCCAGTGTTAGCATTATATGATAAGTCGCCTCCAGCACTAAACAAACCACGTATATCTTGATCTGTTTTTTCGTCAAATTCTATTTCACCAGTAGCCTCATTATAAGTAATACTACCTGTTACAGTAAATGCACCACGTATCTCGTCTATACTAATACCGGTGTATGTGAATGCTCCATTAGTATTATCGTAACTAAAGTCTCCATATCTATCGTTACCGTCACTAGTAGTAACTGCACTAAAATGCGCTCTTACTTCTGTTGCACTAGGTCCAGTGTAGGTAATTACACCTGTTAAGTTATCATATGATAAACTTCCGTCTCCACCAGCATCAGTTGCACTAATAGCTGCTTGGGCTCTTGCGTCTGTAAAATATAAATTTGTAGGTGTTACACCTTCGTCAATATTATCTGTTACTAATGTTATACTATTGTCTACGTTTGCACTTAAACTATTAACTTCAAATGTTTTACTATTGGCATAAGATTCAACATAATCTTTGTTGGCTGCATCTGTTCCACTAACTGGTGTCCCAACTCTATTAATTAGATTAGTTGCCATATCAAGATTACCAGTCAACGGTTGTGTTGCTGTTAAGTCTAAATATCCTGGTCCAATTTTAGCAGGAACAACTTGCCCGGCGTGTGTAAGTCCTAGCCTTCTGTTTACATAACTGCGAACTGCACTTTCTGTTGGTACAGTATCACTAGCATTATCAGTCATTGCATCGTCAGTTGAGAATTCACTAATTGCAACACCACGTTTAAATCCAATGCCGTCTAAGTTTGAAAGAGCAATACTTGCTGAGAATGTAACCGTACCTGTTCCTTGATCAACTTTAAAATAGTCACCAACTCTAAAGTTACCATCTTGGTCAGTGGTTACATAGAACACACGACCTTTTCCTTCTTCAACTACTTCTTTTGCTTGTTGAGCAGCAAATTCTGGTGCACCATATATTTCGTTTGGATAGCTTGATGTTTGGTAACTACCAGTACCGATACTAAGCAAGTCGTGACCTGTAACTCTCAGCGTACTAATACCTACAGTAATTCTAGCAACAGTATCTGCAGGAACACCAGCTCGCATTGTTGGAGCATCAGGGTATACACCAAATGATCTCGTTAGTGCAGGTGTTACGTCTACTTCTGCATAAAGTTGTCCTGTAGTTGCTTTATCTCTATATGCAGTTATTTCGTGTATTGTCCCGTTGAAACCAAATTTATATGGTTTACTATTGGCAATTGCACCTTGTATTCTCGATGCTTCATTAGCGTCAAAGTCTACGTCTAAACGTAAAGTAGTATCACCGACTTGTCCAGATCCTGCAACACTACCTGCTGTATCGTCTAGTACTAGTTTAACATAATCATAACTTTCACGAAGTGTAATACGTGATTCGCCTTCGGGCAATCCTACAACATCATATGCTAGTACACGGTATACTTTATCTGGATCATCGTCATAAACTAATGCCGTACTAGGACGAGTTGGATTAACATCAATAATGCCGTCATATTTAACAACTTGATTTGCCCGAATAACAGCAGATGTGCCGTCGGTAATATCTACTTGTATACCAGGATTGTCTGGAGCACCTTGAGCAATGTTTAGAGAGTAAACTTGAGGATTTGTTCCATCAATTGGAGTTATATTTGTTACTTCATATCTGTTTAGGTAAACCGGATCACCATTCATATCATTAGCGCCATTGTGATCAATTTCTATTTCACTTACGTTAAATGGTGCATAGTCTGGATTGATAATATATATTACCGTATCACCTCTTTGATTAGGATAATCTCCGGTTGTTTTTACTGTAGCAATTTGTACTACATCTTCTGCTACAAATACTTGGTCGCTTACTTCTAACGGATCACTACCTTTGGCAACAAGAGCAAAGTCACCGTATGCTGTTGAACCGTTTAGTGATCGTATGTCTGAACCATTCTCTGCTAGATAACTTACGTGATTATAATAACAGAATACACTAACAAGTTCACAACGTGCATTGTTAGTTGTATACACACCGTAACCTAAATCATTAACTTGTGTGAAGTCATTACCGAGCATACTGATATTACCAGCAGTAAGTATTTCTATGTTGTAGGGCACCGTAGGCAACGCTACAGCAGTCTCGTTTACAATTTGATAGTAAGAAAGCTGCCAAGGTGTTGCAGGGTTTAGTAATAGTCTATACTCGCCTGTACCTACGCCAACTGTATCTGCTTTGTCTATTTGAAACCGTGTGCCGTTAATAAAGAAACTTGTTGGAGTTTGTGGTTGTCGATATACATTATCAATAACTATCTCAGTTGTACTGTTTACTTGTTTGATACGTGCATCTAGGTTACCAACAAAGCCGTCAATAAACATACCTCCACCAAATAATATGTCTGGTGCTATAGACTTTGAAAAACTTGATGCTGTCTGTGTGTAGGGTGACTTAGTAAGTATTTGTCCTTCTGGATCTAATACTTCCATAAAGCCGCCGTGTCCTTGTACACTGATGTTTCGTATAATGGTTGCGTCATTCATTAAGAACACATCCATCTCGTCATTGGCTTTAGGTGCGTTAAAGTTTCCGTTTATTATTTCTACTACAGAGCCAATTAAATCCTCAGCAACACTTTGTTCTGAACTTTCTAATAATGCACTTACTTGTACCTTTAAATGATTAATTGCCGCGGCAGTTTCTGTAACTTGATCTGCAGGCAACTGACCTTGATATGTAAGAGCTGCAAATAGTGTTTCTTGATATCCGCCATATAGCATATCTAACGCTGTTGCATCAACAATGTAACCTACATCACGTCTACACTTTGCTTCATCGTACACTAAACTAGGATAAGTTGTAGTAATAAAGTTTATAACACTATCTTGTAGTGTGTTTTTTGTTGCCATTGTAGACAACGTTTTGTATGCTTCGTCGTAGTCACCGGGATTAATAGCATATGTATAAACATCATTTGTACGATCAGCTAGATAATGTGCGCCAAATGGATTATCACCAACAACTGCCGGATCTAAGTTTAAGTGTTCAGCACCACGTTTGAATCGAGTGTTTGCCCAAGGACTAGCACTTGCACCCGGACGAGGTCTTATAATGCTACGTCTAAATTCGTCACCTTTGATTGAGGTGTTATTTGGTACCTTAATTGGAAAGTGTTCAAAGTAAACTCCACTTTCAACTCTAATTGTTATTTCAGGATATTCTGTACCAGATGCTTGGTACTCACTATACGGAACACCTGGAATTGGATTACCAAACTTCAATTGTTCGTTAGTTGTAAATGTACCTTCTTCAACTTTTATAATTAACTGATCAGCAGTTTGTCCTGCATTAATATTATATTCTTCAATAATACCTACAGCGCCACTAGTTTGACCAATTACTCTAAATCCACTACGAAGTTCAGTTCGAGCATCTAATTCACTAGCACCTTTGAATATTGCAATATCTTTAAAATCATCAACATCGCCTATTGATACAATATACGAACGCTGTTGTTGTACTTGACTATCGTATGTGATCCATTTTTGGTATGGTCCTAATCCTTTTGAAGCTCTATTAATTACACGTTCGGCTTCTCTACAGGCAGCGTTTATACTAGCAAATGCTGTTCCTGGAGTGCGTCCTCTTTTAACTCCGAATATATTATCATCACGTCCGTTAGGAGAAACAAATAATACATTAGTACTTGTTTGGAAAGGGGTGCTTGCTACTAGATAATAATCTGAGCCATCTGAATATTCTAAACTTTGTGTTGCTGTGTTATATCTAAAAAGGCCACTTGATGCAGTAGGTCTTTCCGCTGTGCCTTGTAAAGTTAGTTCTGTTAGATTGCCTTCATCATCGACTTTTATTTTATCGCCAAATGCAGGCTTGCCCCCTGCTGTTTCGCTATCACCTATATATAATTGATCGTTTTCGGTATCATAGATGACTTCGCCATTAAGTGGCGTAAAAGTTTTTCTATCAGCTGTTGGGCCACGCCTAACAAGTATACTACCGTGTTCTGGATCTGACATCTATTAATCCTCTATTAGCGGACTGTCTGGTCCGTATGTAATGCTTGGATCGTATGATGCTGTACCTGCTAACGGTATAGTACCACCGTCAAAGTAATTTGCTGGTGTATGGCTAAAAGCCTGGCCATCAATCCTTGCAACTTTTGATACATAACCGGGATTAAGTTCGCCGGCATCAACTGGCGGAATATTAAAGAAGTTATTTGTGTCAAATGGAGCACCGCGTCTAATCATACTACAATCCTTTGTAGTATTTATCGGACTAGACGAGCGAGGTGTTAACTTAGTGCTATACCAGTAGTCGTTGACGTATACTGTTTTGCAATTTCTTCTTCAGTCTTTGCAACACAACTTACTGCGTGTGCTTGAAGGACAAATTTAGCATCTGGTGATACTCCAAACATAAACGGTGCTAGTCCTAGACCTTGTTGCTGTGCAATAAGAACCATTGGCTTATGCAGTTTAAATGTTTTATCGTTTTCTTCTTCCAGGCGAGCTACTAATTCTTCTCCTGAAGTTAACTTAAAAGAGACAGTGTCTCCAATTTTGTATGGGGTTTCTAATAACATATTATAATGTAAATCCTGTTCCGTTATATCCGGTGTTGTCAATGTATTCAACCATTTGTTCGTAACCGCCTACCTTTTCATTTCCTACAATAATTTGTGGAAACGTTCTTGCAGTTGGAAACTGTTCAAACAATTCTTCTCTTGTAAAATCGGTGTCTAGTTGTTTGTATTCATACTTGTACTGTCTTGATTCACAAAGTGCTTTTGCCTTTGTGCAAGATGGACAAGCAGGTTTGCCATATATAGTAATCATAAGCTAAATCCTTTTAATGAGTCTTTACTCACATCTTGTTTAATGCCACCGACGATATAGCTTTCAACTTCTGTCTCTTGAGGTGCAACTTGCAATCCTGAGCTAGACAACCAATGCTGTGTCCACGGTAGCGGGTTAGTATTTACTGGGGCATCAAATATAGCATCCATTCCCAGCGCCTTGAGTCGTCTGTTAGCAATGTACTCTACGTACTGATGTAACAATGTATCATTAAGTCCAATCATTGATCCATCTTTAAATAGATAATCAGCCCAATCTTTTTCTTCTGCAACACATTCACGCCATAAGTCGTATACTTCTTCTTCGCACTCTTTAGCAATCTTCTTCATCTCTGGATCGTCTTTGCCTTGAGCCCATAACTTCAATACGTGTGTGCTTAGTGCTAGGTGTTGTGCTTCATCTCGAGCAATCAATGAAATAATCTTTGCAGAACCTTCCATTAGTTTTAATTCGCCAAAAGCAAACGTACACGCAAAACTTACATAAAAACGCAAGCCTTCTAAGATGTTTACTGTTTGCATTGCAAGATATAGTTTCTTCTTGACTTCGTGCATATCGCCTTCGCCGCGATGTTGAAATGCGTCTACTGCATCATTAAATGCATCATAGTGTTTGGTAACACTTTGTGCTCTTGCAATGATCTTTTCATCATCTAAAATAGTATCAAACACTTCTGATGGGTCAGCATACACGTTCTTCATAATGTGTGTATAACTACGTGAATGGATTGTTTCAAAGAAATCCCAAGTAACAATACATCCTTCTAGTTCAGGTAAGGATACGTGTGGCAAAAATGCTAGGCACGGACCACGTCCTTGGACACTGTCAAGTAGTGTTTGATATTTCAGATTAGAAGTAAAAATGTGCTTCTGCTCTGGACGGAAGTTAGCAAAGTCAGCACGATCTTTTTGTAGACTTACTTCTTCTGGTCGCCAAAAATAACCAAGCATAGTTTGATTAAGTTTGTCAAACACAGGGAATTTGAATACATCATATCTCTGTGTGTTTTGATCTGCTCCGAAGAACATATTTTGTTTGGTGAAATCCACCTTTTCTTTGTTAAAAACTGTCTTTGCCATCTGTTTTATTTCCTCTGTCTGTGCTCTTTTATACTAGCGTATCTAGCAGGTTTTGTCAACCACTAAATTGCACACGCCTCACATTCTTCACCTTCGTCTATTTCACCAGGTGCTAACTCTACTTGTTTTTCTTCTTCTTCTATTTCACTTGGATCTTGCTTGTAATCGTAAGTGTTTTGATAATAACTTGTTTTCCAACCAAACTTATACGTGTTTAATAAGTCACCAATCATAACACTCATTGGAACTTCGTTGTCCTCGTATTGTGTAGGATTATAACTCCAGTTGCCACTAATTGCTTGGTCAAAGAACTTTTGCATAACTGCAACAATGTTAATATATCCTTCGTTACTTGGCATATCCCATAGTAAACTATAGTGATTCTTTAGTGTTTGATACTGTGGAACAATCTGCTTAAGAGGCCCTTTCTTGGACTTCTTAACGGACAAGTAACCTCTAGGTGGTTCGATTCCGTTTGTTGCGTTCGACACAACGGAACTGCTCTCCGAAGGCATTTGTGCGGACAAAGTGCTGTGCCTAAGGCCGTGTTCCCTAATCTGTACTCGTAAAGCCTCCCAATCATAGTTTAGCTTGTTCTCCACAATAGTATCAACATCTGTTTTATATGTGTCAATAGGCAAAATGCCATCGCTATATTTAGTACGGTCAAAGTAATCACAAGCGCCACGCTCTTGTGCTAGTTTGTTTGATGCTTTTAACAAATAGTATTGAAACGCTTCTGTTAGATCGTGTACTACTTTCCAGCTTTCTGGGTCTTCATATTTTGTTTTGTTTTTCGCAAGATAATGTGCTAAACCAATATAGCCTACTCCTAAACTACGTCTTGCTTTAGTACTAATCTCGGCTGCTTTAATTGGGTAACGCTGGTAGTCAATAATTTCTTCTAATGCTCTAACTGCTAATTCACATAATTCTTCTAAGTCGTCTAACTGTCTAATCAATCCTACATTAATAGCACTAAGAATACACAATGCAATTTCCCCATCTGGATCATCAATATGATTAAGCGGCTTAGTTGGAAGTGTAATTTCTTGACACAAGTTACTCATATAAACTTTGTCTTTAAACGAACTGTGTGTATTACAGTGATCAACATTCATAATATAGATACGTCCTGTTTCAGCACGTTCTTTAACCAGCGCACTAAACAGTTCCATTGCTGGTACTACTTTCTTTTTAATACTGTAGGCACGTTCGTATTTCTCATACATCTCTTTAAACTTGTCTGCATCGCCAAAGTATGCTTCATACAATCCTGGTACATCGTGCGGCGAGAAAAGAGTTATATCACCACCAGATAACAACCTTTCATACATAGTTTTGTTTAACTGTATGCTGTAGTCTAGTTTACGTACTCTGTTGTCCTCTGTACCTTTGTTGTTCTTTAGTACAAGGATGTCTTCAATCTCTTGATGCCAAAACGGGAAGTGTGTAGTAGCACTACCGCCACGTACTCCGTTCTGTGTACAACAACGTACTGTGCTTTCAAACTTCTTTAGGAAAGGAACGATACCAGTGTGCGCCACTTCGCCACCACGTATTTTCGCATTGACGCCACGTATGCGTCCAGCGTTAATGCCAATCCCCGCACGTTGAGCAGTATACCTGCCGATAGCCATATCACTAGCAAAAATGCTGTCAAGAGTGTCATCACTATCAACAAGTACGCAACTTGCAAACTGACGTACAGGGGTCCTGACGCCTGCCATAACTGGTGTTGGTATGTTGACTTTAAAAAGTGAGGTCGCATCGTAGTATCTCCTTACGTAGTGCATACGTGTTTCTGCTGGATAGTTAGCAAACAATGTTGCCGCAATCATCATATACATATATTGTGGTGTTTCAAAAATTTCACCTGACGAACGATCTTGTACAAGATATTTGTCAACTACTTGTCGCATACCAGCGTAGGTAAAGTTCTCATCACGCTTGTGACGAATATAGCTGTCTAAAGTTTCAATTTCTTCTTCAGTGTAAGATTCAAGTATTGCTGGATCATAAAGACCACGTTCAATATTTAAATTAATTATATCCTTAAATGGTAATGCTGAAAACTCTCCAAATACTTGCTTGTATAGTCCGTAAGTTAATAACCTTGCTGCCGCATATTGATAGTTTGGATTATCTAATGAAATAAGATCGTTAGCTGAACGTACTAAGACTTCTTGAATTTCACTAGTACTCATACCATCATAAAACTGTAAGTTAGCATTCATTTCAATTTGACTACTACTAACCCCGGCTAACCCTTCACAAGCGTGTTCTACTACTTTGTGTATTTTGTTGATGTTAATTGGCTCAGCGCCGCCGGATCGTTTTACGATGTGAATACCGTTAGACATATGTTGACTCCTCGTCTCTAAATTAATTGTTTCTATTTTCATTTACGGAGTATTTATTGAAGCACTGGCATCGAATAAATCGATTGCGAATATAATGCATCAGGCAAGTTCTCCTTTGAAATAACACCATCTTTATAGTTAACGCATATGTCATCTACAAATAACAGATAATGTGTTTCTGCCTTTTTATTGTTTGTACTGATATGTATCTCAAAATTACTACCACTAAACTTGTCTGTTAACTGTAGTGAAAAACACATTCCTAATACGACAGAGAACTCACAGTAGAGATTCTCTTCTAATAACTGCCAAGGATCGGGCCAAGTACTTTGTCCCCAGGGATCGACAGCATATCTAGTTTTAGGTGCAGAAGCGTAAAACTCTACTACATCTAAAAATGGAGTGTTAGAATCCTCAAGAGAAGACCTAAACTCGCTCCAGGTGGCTAACCTTTCTTCATATTTTTTGTTATACATTAAGACCTTGACGTTATAGTGTATGTTAAACTTGGAGGTGTTAATGAGCTTTCAGTAGTTGCATTATTAAATTCAATATATGCAGTTTCTACTGTTGTATCATTTACGTCTCCACTAGTTATATTAACAAGTTTTCCTCTAAATGTCAAGTTAATTGCGTTGCCATTTATGCCATTATCTAAACCTATGAACTCAAAATCATCAGTTACAGATATTTCATCATTTTCTTTATCAATTAATATGTAAAGAGTGCCCCGTCTTGTACCGTTTACCTGTGTTGAATTGTACTGGTAAGGTATTTCAAATGATCTTGATTGATTTGCCGGAAGTCTAAATCCTGTTACCCAGTTTCCGTTTGTACTAATTGGTACAATACTGTGAACAAAACTTTGGCTATAATGAAATAACCCTTCAACTTCTGGAATATATTTTGGACCATCTAAATCTAAGTTTGAGTTATTACTATTAACGTTAGTAACATTAACATAATCTTGATTGTAACCTAAGTCATATGTTCTTTCGAACCAATCTTCAATCGTTTCGTTACCTATAGTATCAAACTTTATAATACTTGATGTTGTAGTTGCACTTGTGCCACCTGCATTACCAACATCAAAATACTTATTTCGCTTAGAAGTATTTGCTGTACCTTTATTAACAATAAAGCCTTGCTCGAATACTTCTTTAAATGTACAATTTTCAAATAGTGTATTGTTAGGACCGTATGCAACACCGTCACCTAATTTATCAGCAAGGTCAGCGGCGTCAGTATAGTCTACTACTGGCATATTATTACCTAAACGCACACCGTTAAGTAAAGTTGAAAATGTAATGTCTCTAAAAGTGTTATCTTCAATATCAAAAGAACTGTTTACACCGTATGCAAATCCTTCAATATCAATATTCTCAAATAAATTTCTTTTTGATCTAACTGCGCCACTAAAGCTCTTAATATTAATACCTATTGAGTTTGATTGGATTCCATCTCCGTCCCAGTACCCTTTTAATTTTAAATCAAAAAAGTGTCCATCTTCAACACTTTGAAGATTGATAGCAGTATTGTAAATATTTGAAACTGCATTTTCGTATCTTAATGTCATTCCTGATATAGAAATATACTTTGCTTGGTTTGATGCACTTAATCCGCTAGTTTCATCATAGTTACCAACAGTACTTGAACCGTTTACTGTAACAAAGATCGGCGAGTTTGCTGTTTGTTCAATAATTGTTTTATCTTTTCCAGAACCAACTAGTGTTGTGTAAGGTGGTATTTTAAGGCTTGAATCAATTTTGTACAAGCCAGGAGCAAGTTTAATAATACGTCTGTTTTCAGGTGTTGTTTTAGTGTTTAAGAATAAGTTATCAATTGCACGTTGTAGTGCAGCCGTTTGTATAACACTAACATCGTTTACTGCACCAAAGTTTGAAACATAAACTTCATCATCTAATCTTTGCTGTAGTGTTTTTCTAACTGGTGATCTTGCAGTAGCACCAGTTTGAATAATAGACTCGTTCTTTCTATATTCATACTGATCTGAGATATCAAAGATATTATCAGCTGAAGTAAGAATTTTTGTATTGCCAACTTGTGGTGCACCTTCGCTTACCGATCCGTTACCAATATAAAGTTCCTGTGAGTCTATTGCCCACCCTAGTTCACCTGAAGCTAATTGAGGTAGATTTGTTTCACCTTTTTTACCTCGTCTAACTTGTATTCTTGATATTTGTACTACAGCCACTTGTTTATCTCCTGCACCTTTATTATGTATTTATGCTCTGTTTGGCTTTCCAAGAGTCCCAAGTTTCAAACTTGCGTATATAATTGCCTTTGTTACTTGCAGGCATATTGCGTTTGTAGTCTTGCCAATTGTCAAAATGTTCCTTGGCTTTAGATACGTCTCTTTGTAGATAGTATCTTGCTAACATACGATGCCTATTGCCTACTTTATGCTCTGAATGACGCTCTGCATTACGTATCTTATCTACACGTTTTCGAATACTAGGATCTTTGTACTGTCCTACTAGTGCGCCGTCTTTGTAATTAGGATTATTTTTGCCAGAAAGATCATAATCAGCTTGATGCTGTTCAGTAATTAGCGAAGCGGCTCCTGCATCTTTTGTATTTCCTAGTTCAATATTATCAAGTATCCACTGAGGAGGGGAGCACCATTCTAACAACGGTGTTAAGTCGTGTTTAAAATAACCCCAATGAACGGTAGCGTGTACTTCTCTAGGAATATTAACTGTGTTATCAGGATGGTCAGGATCAATGCCTAACATCTTACATTTATATCTTTGAATAATATGATGTTTATGCATATTTTTCATAGTATGTATAGACCCTATTGTACCATTCGTTACGCCATTCGTCGTATTCGTGTGGCCATACATCAAACTGTTGATATGTTTCGCCGCCTAGCAACATTCCATCATCTCCGCGGCTACACATAAAGATATGTCCTTCACGTATGTTAGTGCCGTAGATTTCGTTGTGTGCTTCTGCGTATGCTACTAACTGTAAAAAGTAGTTCTGTACATACTCTAGCTTCTTAGGCTTGTTAGTCTGTTTAAAGTCCATAATACACGGATTGCCTTTGTACTTGCCAACTAGGTCTGTTGTGCCTGCGTACAGTTGCGGAACATATAGTGCAACTTCACTGCCCCATATTTCATCTACGTCAACCATTGCATTATCACGTACTTGTTCTGCCATTGCGTGAGCTTTCTTAGCAAATGGGTTACTACCCGGAGTAGGCCACTCGCCAAACTCTATATAGTCTTCAAGATACTTGTGCATACGTGTACCCACGCCTGCGGCTTCCGTTGTAATTTCTCGTGCTTTAGTTTCGCCTACTCGTTTGCGCCAAGCAATAAGTCCTGACTTGTCGCTAGTGGCGTCTAAGATAGTAGTAACGCTTGCTACAGCGTTGCCGTCTGGAGTTAGGTACTTGCGTTTACCTTCAACTTGTTTGCGGCTTATAGGTGCGTAATCAAACGTCTTTGTAATTAAGGACATTCACTGTTCCCTTGTCGTAGTACGGATCTACTCCGCTGTCCTCGTCATCTACTGCTTCAACAATTTCAACTTCCGGTACATTTGCTTTAATAATGCGCTCAACGCCCATTTTAAGAGTTGCTTTACTACCTGCACAACCTGCACAGGCGCCGCTAAGTTCTAACATTAGCTCACCGTCATTATACTCTTTAAAGTTAATAATTCCGCCGTGTCTTGCAACAGCAGGTTTAATCTGAGTTTCGATTATACCTTCTATCTGTTCAATAATTTCTTCATTCGGTCTTGTCATAATGACTCCTTTACTATCTTGTTTATTATACGATAATATTTAATAGTTGTCAAGTGTTATTGGCGTTTATTTGTAGCACGTTTAGCCATTTGACTAACTGCTTTATTACCTAAATCTTGTTGTGGCGCTGCTGTATCCGCATCTGTGTCAGTTTTAAGGGTAATACCGTCTTGGTTAAAGTTTTTAACCATTGACTTAATACGTTCGTCGGTGTCGTATGCTGCTTTAAATGATCTGTAATCAAACTGTTCTCTGTTTGAATTTTTCATCAATACGTTCAGTTCGTCAAAAGAAAACTCGCTAGGCTCTTTTTTCAAATTTGCATCAGCGAGTCTATTACGTAGGACCAACGCTAGATGCGTTGAACCTTCATTTACTTTTTTTTTGAAAGAATGGTACCTAATTTGCGGCTTCTTTCTACGCTTTCGCGTTTTGCACGGCCTGCTTCTTCTTCGCCGCCTACTGCTGGTTCTGCTGCTGCCATACCATCGTCTTCTGCTGGTACTTCAGCGTCAACTTCAGCGTCAACTGTTGGTTCCATTTCGGCATCAACTGCTGGCATCTCTTCGTCACCCATCGGTGCTTCAGGAGCTGCTTCGCCTGTTAATATACCAACGCCTGCTGTTGTTGCTTCACGTGTTGCTTCTAGTGCTGTGTATAATGCTTCCAATGCTGGTTTCACAGAGTTTGTAAATGCTTCTGATTGCTCCGATCCCATTTCATCACGAATTGAGTCTGCTAGTTCTAACATACTTTCAGTTTGCATTTCTGCTGTGTCTTCCATCCAACTGGTAATGCGGTCTACCATATCTTTTGCCGCCATTACTAATTCAGCTGCTTCTTCTGCACCTTCTTTTACTTGTTTCTTTTTCTTTTTATCTTTAATGGCTTTTTTCATTGGCTCTTTCTTGTCGCCATCTTTGTCCATATCTAAGAAGTCTGGCTTAGCCGCTTCTTCAACGTCCCCACGCTCTGTAATTTCTGCATTTAGTACATCAAGGAAGAGTTTTGATTTTTGATACGTATCATTTTTTACAGAGTTAAAACTTTCATTAGTTTCTATTTGACTAAGTGTTGTGCGCACCTTATTACGTGCATCAGCTAATTGCTCAAGTGTAAAGTTTTCTAAAGCAATGCGTTGTCCAAAGCGTTTTGCTAGGCTTTCGTTCAGCGACTTTGCTGTAACTGGTTTTGAAATTTCTCTTATATTCATTGGTCTAATCTTCCTGTGACTAAAAGTTGTTATAGTTATTTATCATCAAACATATATATACTTATCTAATTCTTCTTTAGCATATCTTGTCTTTGATGCTGCAATATCATATCTTGTTTGTGCAACAAAGAATTTTGTATCATCTTTTGTTACACGCATTGTGTGTTTATAGAATATAGCATCATTATAGTTCTTTTCAATTTCTTTATCTAATTTTCTAATATATTCTATTGGGTTTGACAAACTACCCGATGTTTCTTGTTTTGCAAGTGCTACTGCACTAGTTTTACAAAACATTTTGTCAACCTCCTTGTTATTTTTAGTATCAAACACTAAAAATCCAAAACGTGTTTCTCGAACTATTATATGTCCAATACGTATACTCTTGCCTTTCACGTACGGAAAATAACTTGTATCAAGATTTCTGTTTATTAAAGCTTCTAGCTCTTTAGCTAATTCAGGAGTTATTTTTTTAGATTTCATTTGCCAGCACCAAAGTCGAACCTTTATTATGTACTTTACTTACTAGACTTTTTCGAATTAAGTTCTCAATTATGGCTTGTTGTCTTTCAGTGAAACTGTCAAGATGAGTTATACTATCTAGTTGCGATAGTATTTCTTTTTCCTCATTTGTTGTGTAGATAGTAAATTCTTCTATCAACTCATTCAGTTTCATTGTTGTCCTTGTACCATTTGCTGTATAATTGGATCTAGTTCTTTAGTCTTGTGTACAGTTTTGATTGGTTCGCCTGGTTTTGGCTTTGGGTTTGTTAGTGTAACTTCGTCACCCTTTAAATCATCTATTTTAAAGTCAGCAGTGTTGCCAGCGTCAGTTGGCATTGGTAATGACTGACCTTTTTTAAGCACTGCTTTGGCTAGTGCTTGTGCATTTTTTGCAGCAACTTTTTTAGCAAGGCCTTTGCCTACGCCTTGAGCACCTTTAACTGCGGCTGCTCCTACTTTCTTTGCTGCCGAAGCGCCTACTTTTGCGCCTGCTTTTGCAATACCTCCTGCTGCTTTTGCGCCTAATGTTGCTGCGCCGCGAGCTATTCCAGCTATCGCCGGAATGATTTCATCTAACTGTTCTTCGTCTACTCTTTTATCTTTAAACTCGTTAAATCTCATCTTCTTCTCGCTGTTTTCTTTCTAGGTTTTAATTTAGAACGCGAATGTACATTAAGAGTACCTAAGCGTTTACTTGTTTTTCTAGCTCTTTTAGTTCTTAATGATTTAACTTTCATTAATGAACCTTTGCTTCGTTTGGCCTTTTTAATATTCTGTTTACTAGTAATATTTACAGGAGCACTACACGTACTAGGTTTACTTACAATTCTTCCTCGACGTTGTCCTGTTGTGCATCTATACTTACGAACAATTTTATTTCCACTTCGGCCAGCAATTTGAACGTAACCTTCTTCGAGGAAATCTAATTCAATATCTTCTAAATCAACAAATCTCATTATCTTGATCTCTTGTTCAGTGCTGCTACACGTTTACTTGCTGGACTTACTCGCTTGGTTCGTCTAGCTTTACGTGACATCTTACTACCAATACGTGCTTTTAAACGTTTCATAGCAAAACGTTTTTTCATATCAGGTGCTGCAAAGCATTGTTGTATTTTAGATACAATACGTCCGTGTCTCCGTCCGCCGGAACAACGATATTTGCGGACAACTTTCTTTCCGCTCTTTGCCCATACACGTTTTTCGTCAAGGCTTGTGGTAAGTTCTCTTAGTAACATATATGTATTTAGTTTTTTATGGAAGTGTTTATTGCGGTAAAGACATTAGCAGTACAACGATTGTTGATAATAATCCTGCTACTATTGTACCTGCTGATCCTATTAGGACCTTTGTCATTGACTTATTACCTTCGGTAATATCTTCGTGAATTTCTTCTACCTTCTTTTCAATCTTTGTCATACGATCATCAAGGTTTTTATATCGGAGAGCGCACAGATCAACGTGTGCTTCTAGGCTTTGCTTTTCTAAATCGGTAGTTGCTATATCTGACACTGTTTATTCTCCGTTAAGTGTATATTAAGTAAACTCTCAGTTGCCCTTAAAATGCCTTAGTTCAAAACAGTAAAAATAATATTCTTATCTTTTCCTGTTGTGCGGAATAATGCCTTGTCTATGTTTATAGTTTCGTTTAAGCCTGTAATGATCGGTATAAGATCAAAATCTTTTGTAAGCGTGTCTAAAGTTAATCCACCTTCATATTCTATATAAAAATGGAATGTCCAAATGTTTTGCTTACCTATGTATTTATCACTAAAGCTAAATTTACTAGTTGATATCTCGCCAAAAGTTGGACTATTATCATAAAATATGTTAACTCGTAATCCTAGTGTTTGTAACATTGTTTGAAAGTTTGCCTGTTGTTTATAAGCAAACTTATCATTATCTTGACGTCGAGCATTAGTTTCAGTAATGTCTATTAATGTATCAATACGAAATTCCATACTATTACTTATAGCCATAAAAAAAGGGTCCAGTAAAAACTGAACCCTTTTAGTGTGACGCCTGCCCGTAGGCCATAATCACGATTCTAAGGTAGTTAGAATTCTTTATGCAACAAATGTTGCTACTAATGAAATACCAGATACTGCTTCTGCGCCGCCTGGTCCACCTTGTACTGCAATGTGGTTGCCGTCTGCTACACCTTCAACTGCTGCGATTGTTCCGCCGTATGTTGTTGTGATTGAATCACATGCTGCTGCTACTGTGATTGTTCCAGTTGCTACTGCATAGATATATGTTGTTGGGCCTACGCCACTACCTGCAACTACTGCTGCGTTTGGGTTTGATACTACTGCCATTTTCTTCTCCTGTTATCTAAAATGGAAATTCACACTCTGTGAATTCTTCTACAAATGTATTTATCATCTTGACTTAAGATTGTGTGTTATAAGCCTTTTTTTGCTCGTTTATGTATGTTTCTTAGTTGTTGTATATAACTTGGTCCGGCTTTTACAATATCATCTATTATTTCCATTGCAGGAGCATATGCTTTTAATTGTTGCGATGTTGCTCCTCTGCCGCCTTTTACATTATCAATTAACTGTTTGGTTAAAACTAAGTTGCGTTGTCCGACAATATATCTATATCTTGCAAGTACTGCTGTGTCAGGTAATAAGTCCGGTGTACTTATTTTAGGTTCATTGTCTTTGACCGAAGCAGTTTCAAAGTCTCTGGATGCTACTAATGTTTCTAATTCACTGATAATATCGCTATTTCTTAATTTTGCTCTACAAGCA
>Ga0208434_1000130_pt1 | contig 40778 bp, 60 predicted proteins | sample 13_taG_FD_184086 | JGI IMG/M metagenome (GOLD analysis project Ga0208434, IMG submission 184086) | Marine viral communities from the Subarctic Pacific Ocean - 13_ETSP_OMZ_AT15268 metaG (SPAdes) (version 2) | ecosystem: Environmental > Aquatic > Marine > Oceanic | place: Pacific Ocean | collected... | reverse complement strand
GTCATCCTATGCGTGCATAGGAGTTCTGGCAACCCCTACCCCATACGAAGAATGAAACGAACCACCAAAGGAAATTGAAACTATTTTCCACGTAGTTATCAACATCCCATTGTTGATAAGCTAGGAGGCCCACAGAGGCGATTTGAGGGGCCTAGAATGGCCTAACACCCCTCCAAGGTGGTACACCCTTGGGTAATGTATAATAGTCCCGCATTCGACGAGGGAGGTATTTTGCCCGACGAACTGCGGTATTTGTTCGACGAAATCGACCCTATTTTTGACATAATTCGGTGGACCCTAATTTAGAACGATTCCAAGGAAAATTGTGTCGGGCGTATCGATTTTTGTCGTATACGCGCACACATCACGTGTCGTGCGCGGGTTTCAATGATACAAAAATGGGTGCCGGAGGCCCATTGTGTAACGTGCTGATGCTCAGCGCATTACACAAAAGACAACTTTCTGCCGATGAAATACCGCTATTCGTCGATGAAATACCGCTATTCGTCGAAGATTATAGAAAATAAATGGGCGGACCCCATAATTATACAATCGTTCGTCGAAGATATTGGGACATTCGTCGAGGAAATACCGCCATTCGTCGAGGAAAAACACCAATTTGTCATGAATGTATTGAATATCCAAAAGGTTGCCATACCTTTACGGCGGCTCCCAACGGGGATGCCACCGGGGACGTTCCCCAATATTTAACATAATTTTTTTTATATTTTCATTATGAGTTCAACACAATCAACCCCCAAAGTTTCTACCCGGGTAGAATTTTTCGCAGCCTCCAAAGAGGCAATGGAGCAAATCCGGTTTGACATTGCATTGCACGGAGAGTACCAACTGAAAGGGTACGTCAAACGTGCATTGCACCACAAGGCCCTTGGTGAGTACTACAGGCTTCACAAGAAAGAGATACAAGCCGCCGGGATGATGGCGGCAGACTTCAAGAAAGCGTGTGGCACGGACAAAAGCCTATGGTCGCAGGACACGGAATTGGCGAAGCTCCACACGGACGCGAAGCTTTCCAGATTCATAGAAGCGGGGTACCGGGGTGAGAACAAGATGGACCGGAAGGGCTACATTGCCTACCTCAAAGACGAGCCTGCAAAGGAACCCGTTGACAAGACCGGACTCTTTGAGTGCCGGGTCGAAGGTGGCAAGATGAAGACCTTTGTTATCGCGGACCTGCCCAAGTCACAGCAAAACCTCATCGCGAAGATGATGGGGGCCTGACCCCGAAAATTCTACCCGGGTAGAAATTCCTACCCGGGTGGAATTCCCCACTCTCTTCCCTTATTCGGGTGCGGCTCCAGCACCCTCAAAAAAAAACGGCACGTGATTGGGATGGGATTTTCCCCAAAGTTTCCACCCTACCACCCGCCACCATCCATCGAGATATGAAAATCAAGACACTCAACTTCGACAAAAGATTCCGTTCCGCAGGCAAACCGAAGGTGCCAAACAAGGCCGCCAACAAGTCATCCCGTTCACGTGCAAAAACAGAAGCTCTCCACGACCGCTACTCACGTGCCATCGCCACCTCGATGCTCAACGACAAATTCTCAAAGCAGTGTCGTGACCGACACGAATCCCGCAAGGCTTACCGCGAAGCAAAACGCCAAGCCCGACTCGCTCACCCTCGATATGTCCTCGACTAATAATTCTACCCGGGTAGAAATTCTCAACCTCTCAACCATGGAACCTCTCACAGCTCAAATGTCTGACGTCACTTTCGTCTGGCTCTGCATCATCGTCCTGACTCTCACAATCGGCTTTGTCGCCACAATCACCAAGAACTCATGAGATACAAGAAACTCTCCAAGCGCGTACACCGCCCACGTGTCAAGTCCCTGGACCAACTCATCCGAGAACAACGCGCCCAACTCAATCCGATCGAGAACTCACGAGTAGATGTCAAGCTACTCAACGCGGGACAGCTCGACCTCTCGACCTCTCGACCTCTCAACCTCTCGACCTCTCAACCCCTCGACCTATGCTGACTCTCTCATCCTGCCTCGTCATCTCCTTCCTTGTCATTCTAATTACTTCTCTCGACAAAACAATCTAATGAAAATTCTACCCGGGTAGAACTTATGAAGGTGCGGTTCCAGCACTCTAAAAACGGCAGACCTGACGACAGGCGTTCACGCGGTTCGAGTCCGCGCAGGTCACAATTTATATTCACAAATCTTTCAGAAATCATGAATCAATTTCCTCGACGTCCTTTTCTCTTTGACGACATCAAGTTCGTCTGGTCCCAATTTTCCTACGAGCCTAAGCTTATGAGTGCTGTCGACTTCGACAACGGATACAGAGCTTCAATCATTTGTATTGAGCCGAATGACGCCAACAGAAGGTACGAGGTGGCTGTAATTCACGACGGGTGTCTTTGTTACGACACGCCTGTCACCAATGATGTGGTCCCTTACTGCAATGTCGCTGAAGTCGAGCGTATTCTTGAAGACATCGCGAATCTTCCCGTCAGGTCTTTTTCTTGAAACTTCTACCCGGATAGAAATTCTTAAATCCTTAAACCTTTATATTATGAATGCAGAAAACAAAACACTGCGAAACAACTTGGTGCTTCTCAACAAACACATGACGTTCAAGACCAAGACTCTCGACACTCTCGAAGGCACGATGTTCGGCTACGATGCTAAAGTTATCCTTCGCACGAAACTCAGGAGCGTCGTTGACGATGGCCCGTGGTCTCAAGTTCAGCTTTGGGTCGTGTGTGGTGGTGAGTCGATGTTCACTTGGGGTTGTGTCGGTCGTGACGACGAGCAGATGATTCGCGATTGGTGGTACGCCACACGAAACGAGATGGACGAAGATGCCGAGCTGTCTCGACAATACGTCAAGCAAAAATTCCTCGAAGCACAAAAACAAATCCTTGAGCAATGAGCAAAGACGACATCCGCGATTTGGCCATCCTCATCACCGAGGACTTAATTGACTACGCACCGCACCTCTTGAGCGATAGTGTTCAGGAAGTGAACGGGGAGTACACACAAGACACGTTCGACCTGCAAGACTGCATCACTGACATTCTCACAAAACACATCAACCGATGAACACAATCACCATCACCCAAACTCGCGACGCTGACGACTTCAAGAACCTCCTGTACAGCGCGTGGCACTACTCGACGTATTGGTGCGGTATCGACTGCGACCCTGCTGTCGATTGGTACAACGCCAAGTTCCCTGAAACCTCTGACCTTCCTTGCATCGAGGATAAGTTGTGGGCGTATCTCAAGCACGACCCTTCTCACAAGATTGCAGTTCGTGACGCAGAAACTGGCGAAAGATTTGGCCTTCGTTGGTCTATGATTCTCGAAGGCTCTCAGGTATTTGCCCAAGACTTCCCGCGTCACTACGACGACTTCATCACTCAGAACGACGACGCTGTCACGGCTGACGTCTGGCTTCAGTGTGTATGTCTTGGCGATGTCGTGTACGGATAATTCTATCCGGGTAGAAATTCTTAAACTCTTAAACCTTTATACTATGCGTTCTCCTTCCCCTTCCTTTGGCTCACGCCTACAGCAGCTCGTTCACTCTATGCTCACCGAGAACACGGGTCAACACTTCCTCGACTCGGGTGGTGCATACGGACGCAACCACGAGCGCAACCGCCTCAAGACTCTTGACTACTTCAGGTCTGAGGAGCTTGAGCGTTACGAGATTGACTTCGACACCAAGCATCCGTATATCGATCGCACTGTCTCGGTGTTCCAGTATCTCGCCGGTGACGGCACCAACCTCGAACTTGACGAGTACTGCGACACGTTCAATCGCCTCGTCGACATGGCGCAAAACAGCGACGACGCGACCAGTAATCAGTACCCTGACGACTGCCCGTACTATGGCGTCTTGCGTCCCTGTTGGGAGTACCTGCAATCTCTCGAAGACTTCGAGGAGTGCAAGAGGATGAACGGTACGTTCACGTTCAACACGTACAACCACGACTCCGACATCTCTCAGGTCTTGCAGGGTGGATACTGCAAGATTGACGACGACGTCTACCTCATCCTGCAAATCCACGGCGGCTGTGACGTTCGCGGTGGGTACACTGACGCTCGGCTCTTCCGTGTCGGTGGCTACGACGATTTCATGATTCACCAGTACATCTTCGACTACGAAGACCACGACTCTCGTGTCGAGAAGCTTCGCGATTGTGACATCGAGTTCCATGTCGAGGGTCAGGACATCGCGATATGTTACAGCGAGCTTGACGACGAGCTTCTCGAAATCTTTGACAACCTTTAATTCTACCCGGGTAGAAATTCTTAAACCCTTATACTATGTTCCGTTTCTTTTACTTCCTATCAACGCCCAAGGCGATGTGGCTCGCGCTCATCATTGCGGCTCTCACGTTCTGCTCTTGCGGCACTACGTCTACTCGGTACACCTCGACCTACAATGGTGGCGTGTACAAGTCAACTAACCTCGGCTGTGCCGCTTACAACTAATCGCTATGAAAGACCATCATATTTGCCACAAGTGTGGCGGAGACGGCATCTTCCTCGGCTCACAAGAAGTGGGCTACTCATCAGACGGCAACGTCAGCACACTCCACGACTACGAGTGTAGGGACTGCCAAGCCACTTGGGATGTGAGGATGGACATTGTACCAATCAACAGAAACAACCACGAATCATGACACAAGAAGAAAGACTATACAACACACAATACGAACGACTACGACTGCGACAGAAGAACTGCGGCAGCTTTGAGTACCACCTCATCGAAACATGGTATGCGGCAGACGAAGGCAACAAGGCCCGCCTACAAGGGGCCTTCAAGAATACACAATTTGATTTGACATGAGAGACTTCAAGTTTATGCACGAACATCACGGGTACATCTACCACGATGGATCGATGCTCACAATCAAGGGCGAGGTTATACCCCGCGAAGAGATGAAGCGAATCATCAAGCTACATCGCTCAATAAACCGAATGTACAAGCCGATGGCTTTGCTGTGGTACACAGACTGCATGAATGGCAAATCAATAAACTGGCAGAACTAATGAAACAAGACGAACAATAATTCTACCCGGGTAGAAATTCTTAAACCCTTAAACCTTTACACTATGCGTTATGAAGACTTCGTGTTCCTCTGCAACGAGAACACCGTAGCTCCTGCGATTGCCGTCGAGAACGAGCAAGTTCGCAAACTCCTCAAGTCTGACCGAGATCGAAACTCTGTCGAGGCTCAACTCAAACTAAGCGGAATCCTTCAAACCCAATTCTGATGAACATCCCTATCAACAAACGACACGAGCATATGTACCTGGACTACGTGAACAACTTCGTCACGGTGTCTGCCTTTGCTCAGTACTACGGACTCACTGACGACGATGCTCTCGATGTCATCGACTCGGGCCGCACGAATTACGCGCGTTCACTCTTTAATCCTATTGCGAAATGACTGACGCTGAAAAATGCTGTATTGCCCTCGACTATCAAGGTTACGAGGCTCATCACATGACAGACGGTGCCGTGTGGATTTCGGTGTGGAACCGAGAGCTCACGGAGACAACGGAGTTCGAGCTATCTAAGGCCGAAGTTTCTCAACAAGCCGATGTCTTCGACCAATACTACAAACTCCACGAGTCGTTCCGCAAGTGGCTCCAACAACAAAACTCTGACCTCATCATCGAAAAAACCTACAACACATGAAGCAGTACGCAGTAATCCATGCGGTAGCTGGCCTCTTCGAAGGCTACTCCGACACCACCTGTGAGTTCTTCCCCAAGCGGGGATTCGCAGACAAGCACATCAGTCAAATCCTCAGCGACTACCGCAAGGATGAGATGTGCGTAGACATCGACGACTCTGACCCCATGAACGTCATCGTCACCATGACCCGTGACTACGACAACTACAAGGCTTGCGTCCCATCAGACATGACCCACGACGAATATGTAGCAGAGTATGGCGACGACGTAAGTGTCGAGGTGTTCCGCATCATCGAGCTTGACATGTCCAACCGCAGTGACTCCACCGAGTCATGTTGGTTGACGTGGGACCAACAGAACACTACCCAAGCATGGGACTACAACCCCTTGTGTATGTCCTTGGTAGCTCGTGTGTCATCCGACGTGATGGACAACGAGCAAAGCTGGCGATTCGCCCTCGAACAACTGACGGACTTCATCTCCTCTGTGTACAGGGGCAACCACGCATTCATCGACATCGACGACTATGTAATGCACGCTTTCCGTATCCCCAAACCCAAAAACTCTGACAGCTATGACTCGTGAAGAAAAGATTGAACGCTACGTCGATGCCGTAGTGCAGAACATGGATTGGAAAACCATGTACACATATTGCTATGAGAGCATCTATGATACTCTTAATTCCGAGCCAGACGAATACGTCGAAGACCTATACAACGAATACTTTGAAGACAATGACGAAGAAACAACTGCTTGACCTCATCTCGGATTACCCCGACAACTCAGAGGTTGTAATCGAGGTGCATGACACCACGCTACACGAAGACCTATACGACTTCACGTTGGACCCCATCCAGTTGACTCGGTTCAATCGCGAAGCGGACAACCCAATGGACTCCTTTGACTACAAAATCATGTACGAGCTACGGCTCTGCCCAATCAAGAACGAACAATGACTAATACATCAGACATGACGAACACCGAGTTCCTCCAACACATCATGGAGTTCTCGAAGCACGGCTCTCTCTCTCAAATGGTAATCATTGACTGCGTTCAGCGTGGCCTCAAAGAATACATTGACAACAAGCAAGCGATTCTCGAAGCCGAGAAAGCCAGACAAGAGAAGGGACAATACGGCCTCGTGAACATGGAGGCATGGGTCTCTTGCTGTGAAGATAACCTCGAAAGAATCCAACAAAAATATAACCCACAAAACAAATGAGAAGACAACTTCACCTCCCCGTAACATCTCCCGCTCAAGGCTCCATAAGACTTGACTTCGACGAGAACGGAATCGACTATTACCTGTGCAACTTCAGCGGTAAAGTCGTCAAACATTTTGGTCGCGATGAGTACTCCGACCTTGGCCTTAAAAAAATCGATCAACCATGAGAAAGAGAATCCAAGCCCCTCAATCAAATCAAACTATCAATCAAATGAAACTCGCACACCTACAACTCCACGACTCGATGAAGAACAAGCGCACTCTTATCGCTAACCTCAAGGATGGGTCTATCCACTACACGCTATTCACAGGGTGGGCCAACTACGGCACGGGCTGTTCGCTCGGTGACTTGCAGGTAGGATACAAGCACGGCTCTGTGCTTCCTCTCGATAACGCTCGTGAGCTATCCGTAGAAGAGTGGCGCGGCTACGTTATTGACATCATGAACAGCGACTCCACTTATGAGGTTGTTCACATCGTTCCAAACAAAGTATCATTCTAAAATTCTACCCGGGTAGAAATTCTTAAACCTTAATTCTTTTATTATGAGCAATATCGCTAACATTCAAGAGCTCCGTGACAAACTCGCGGACATCAAGTACGAGACGCAACAGGTTCTCGACCGTCTCGATTCTATCGAAGGACGATGCGAGGAGGCCATCACTCCCGAGGCGTTCGAGCGAAAACTAATCGCTGTATTCAAGGCCGGCATGTTTGCGGGTCGTGTGCAGCAGTACGACTCCATCCACGATTCGTGTCGTTACAACACCAAGTGGGTCGAGATCATCGCCGGTGACTTTACCATACAGGGTGACGTCGACCTCGGTGATGTTGGACTTACCGAGGTTATTGAGGAGAACGAACTGCCTACCGACTGGAAAGACACCGAGGTAAGCATCGAGGAGATCGACAACGCTCTCGCCAAGTTCAAGCCGGAAGATGAAGAGTCTAACAACGAAACACCTGAGTCATGATTGATATTGGAATCCACCCTTCTGATCTCCAGGAAGCCAAGCGCGACATCAAAGACATGATTCGTCGGTACAACAAGTACAATGAGTACGACATGATTGAGCTTCGTAATTGCGATGGCACATTCCTGCCCGAGTACGCATGGCTGTATGTGATTGACAACACCGACCGAACCGACGGAGAATACTTCATCCGCCTGGAGTTCGATGATGACTACAAGATCAAGGATGCCGTCGTCGATCACTTCGGCGAGTTCAATGTTGGATACTAACCCTTAACTCTATTGATATGACAGACTTAAAAGTAACAAGCGTTCGGTATTACAATACTCGCCGTGGTGTCGGGTATGAATGCCAAACAAATATTCCTGATGTACAAATCTGGAATGACGGAAATGGGGGTGGCACATATGTTGCCCCCTGCCTTGCGGCCAAAGAACTCAACCTATACGAGATCTCAGAAGATGAACTCGAAGCACTCATTGATAACTACGAAGACCCCAAAAAATGAACAATAAGATTACACCAGAAGTAGCTCGCGACCTTCTCTCTGACAAGATGAACTCACGACTTATCTCTTTCCGGCTTCAGTACCTGATGCTAAAAGATCCTGATTGGCTAGTGAGGTTGGCAGAGACAGAGATGAAATGCGAGAGAACAGAAGATGCAATAGCTGTACTAGTAGACAATAGAATGAATCACCTATACAAAAAATGACATGATATACCCAAAGAGAAACTACGTCTTCTTTTATGAAGCCGTAAACACCAAGACAGGTGAGAAGATGAACTCGAACATAGGCTCTCAAAATTGTAGGCAACCAACGCTCACCAAGAAGTGGCGTCAGCTCAAATCTCTAGGCCAAAGATGGATTGAGGCTAGGTCGGAGTGGAGTATTGTTTATATTGGCGTTTCAACACTTGAAGATTACGGACATGAAGCTACATGAATTTCAGCTCGAAGAGTACACGAACGAAGATGGCTTTCACGAAGTTGTTGCCCTGTATTACTATCACATAGGACAAAAATCCTCTGACCCTCACTTAGTCCCGCACGACGAAGACGAGGTGGAGGTTTATGATGTAGTGGTAAGGGTGCCAAATCAGAGGCAGGTTTCTATCGGATGGAGTGACCTCTATCACTTCCTTCTTGACAAGTCAGATCTGGAGATAGATATATGGGACCATCATCAAACAAAAATTTAAGTCAATGGCTATTTACGCAAGCGTGCATGCCACGCACAAATCAGACAGCGCGACGATAAAGCTATGGCCTTCTTACGGACACGCGAGAACTGACATCCACGTGTGGGGTAACAAGCTCAAGAACAAGGGCTGTACACTTCGCTCCAAAGACATAAGGGACGGAGACCTTTACGGGCTTCAATTCAACTTCAAAGGAAGCGTAAGGTATATGAGCGTCTTCCGGATCGACACGATGGAGTATGACGAGTCCAAGAAACTTTACGAGCTTCCATCATACGTGTCCTACAACACTCGGACGCATCAGCTACAAGCTCTCGGGTCTTACGTTGACGCTCGGCTGAGCATAGTGGACTACGCTACCGTGACTAAGGAGTACAACGAGTACAACTGGCTTGATGATGGTTGGCACAAAACATTCAAGAAGGGCTTTGACGACTTGGAGCTCCTTCAGGATCAAAAGCTTGACTCGGTAACTGTTCCTGTCGAGGGTGGACACGCCCTGTATTGGAACATCTGTAGGTCAGGTCTGTTTGGCACCAAGATCAATCGAATGCTCATGGATTCTTACAGAAGTAAGAGCTCTATGGATAAGTTCATTCAACACGACATGTTATGAATCCCTCAGAATTTGCGGCCTTTATTGTCAAGATTTGCTTCCTGTACTGCATCATTTGGTTTGGTCTTAGAACCTTCAAGGCTAGGATTCCGCCACCAATACCTGACCGACTCATGAAGCTTAGCAACTCAATCGCGAATGGGAAGCCTCATAGAAGGTATTGGGCTACGCTTCGAGCGGAGCCTATGTTTGACGACCACTACAGAAAGTTGCCTGGCCGAATGTCCTGTACCGTGTTGCCCTTTAAGTCTAAAGGTGAGCAAGTATGGCAGCTCAGGGTAGGCTTTAAGGAGACGGCGGATTCAGAGCCCTCAAAGTTCATCTCAATTCCCGTTTACAAAAACGGACAAATCTATGATGTGTAATGAATATGGATAGAGAAATATGGGAGTGGGTTAAGGTGTCAGGAGCCAAGGACATAAGCACCGATCAAGCAAGTCAGCACTCTCGAATAATGTCAACCTGCATTCGCGAATTGCACACGTGTCTTTTTTGGATGCGCAGAGCGAGGCATAAGGACGCGGACTTAAATAGCTACGCCAAGCACTTGAAAGGTTGTCAAGAGCTCTTGGCTAAGATCGATTTTCTTTGTGCCCTGACCGGCATGAATGAGGGTCACGAAATGTTGAGAGAAATATTTACAAAAATGAACAATGAACACTCTAATAATCATAGCCCTGCTCGTCGTCTTCTTGTACAAGAACTACGAGAGAATGGTGGGCCTAAGGATGCACAGGTCCATACCTATAAAATTAAGGGATGACAGCATCATCATAAACTCTCAAGTCATACCGGATAACTTAACATGGGCCATCCCTACTGACTATGAGTTGCGTGAGGACTGGAAGATGTCCTCGCGCATTGAGCCTATATTTGTCGATGGCATGAAGACTCCAATGTGGTCTCTAAACATCGAACTAACTGACGACATGTCTTCAAGCTCTCTCAAAGTTGTTTATGACTTAGAGGGTAAAATCCACGAATATTAAACCATGGAACCAACTAATTTCTTTCTTGATCACTGGCTCGAATTGCTCCTTGGAGCGATGGCATTTCTAAAGGTGATCGTCAATTTGACTCCTAGTGAGTCCGACAACATGATCTTCGGTTACCTCGACACCATCATCACAGCCATTACAGGCGACAGACGAAAGCGGCGTGACTAACGTAGAGATTTTACTTTCTCTTCAAAGACTCGGGGCTAGGGCTGACGCTATAGAGATATGGCTAGAGTCCGGCCCCGACGCTTCTGAGGTAAGAATCAAAAACGCTGAAGAAAATCTTCAAGCTATGAGGCAAGCAGACAATGCTGCCCGACAGTTGCAGAAAAGAATTGACACTCTCTCCGCCTACATCATGGACAGAAAGAGAGAAGTGGACTACACGAGAAATCTAATCCAAGACATCATAAAGTATGAACGATAGCACAAAGGCTCGGTTCAGAGAACTGACAGACCACTATGGCTTGAACAAGGATGACTTTTTCAAGGCCCCTCAAGGCTTTGTAATTATCACTCGAACAGGCATAGAAAAGATTCAGCGCGGGTTAGGGCTTATTGTTCAGTATGAGATTGAAAGCTCTCTCTGTAATGTTGAGAAAGGATTTTACGTTATTAAGGCTGTGGCTCTACAAATGGGCCGAGAAATGAATGAGCGAACAGGGAAGCTTGAGGAAACTCAGAGGCTTGTCGAGACCTACGGTGAGGCGTCCCCTAAGAACTGTAGAAACTCCTACCCTGTAGCGATGGCTGAGAAGAGAGCATTGTCCAGGGCGGTACTAAAAAGCGCAGACCTTTACGAGCTGGGTGTCTATGGGGAGGACGAGATCGAAAAGTCATGACGCCTTTGTATATTGCAGGTACGCTGATTGCCGCAATGACATCCGCTCTTGTGATGAAACAAATAAACAGAAACTGAAATGTCTGATTGGATTGACGAACTTTTTGATGCGTGTCCGGAGAATGACTACAGCAACGTGCGCCATAACTCTCGACGTTTTGCGGCTAGCCTTGTTAAGACTAGCACATTAACAAAGGAAGAGCAGGACGAAGCCATTGACGAGCTCCTGGACTTTGATATTGAGATGACCACTAGTGAAATTCAAGATCACATCACAAGCCTTCAGCTAAACCAACAAGACCCAATGCAATTTTACGCACCAAGTAAAAAGGAAATTAACGAGTTCATTAAGAAAATAACTAAGTAATGTCTGACACCAACCACATTCCTCAAGCAATCAACGGCTCCATTAACCTGGACATGATTGATAAATCTCAAATTATTCAAGGAAAGAAGGGTAGATATCTGCCGATTCGACTTGTGAATACTCCTGATAGCCCCTATGGGCATGACTACTTCATCGCTCAAGACATCTCTAAAGAGCTGAGGGAGCAGGGTCTTCGTGGCCCAATCCTCGGCAACGGAGTGGCTTATGGTGCTGGAGAAGGTAAGAAATCAAAAAAGGAGGATCGCCCTGAGACGATCGGGTCAAACGACGACCTGCCTTTCTAAAAAAGTTTTGGTTTAACAGTGAGGGTCGGCCCAAGGGTCGGCCCTTTCTATGTACATTAAGATATGAAGAAAAAAGCTCTTAACAAATTCAAAGCCAACTTCAAGGAGGCGGTAGATGTGTACTTTCAGGCAGACGAAAGTGCTCAAGGTAAAAGTGATGCGGAATCGGTTTACGATATATTCTCTACGCACCTGGACTACTTCAGTGTTTACAAGGAGACAGATAACTTTGAGGGTTACGAGAATCCTCCTGGAGTTTCAGACATAGAGGGCGAGGGAGTCAACCTCAGCTACGATTACGGAAGTGTTTTCCACAGTGGCATGTTGGAAAACTTTGACCCTATTAGCCGGATAGAACTACTTGAGGGCTGTATCTATGCCCTGAACAACAAGATCAACGATCTAGAGACACAAGTCAAGAAGAAATCACATGAACGAGGGTAATACTATTGAACAAGCCGTGAGCACATTGTGTGATGTGGCTAAGTCTTTAGTTACCCCTGAGAAGGTCGTGGAAATTGTTGAGGTTCCCTACGACCCGGCCAAGTGCAGTGCCAAGAGTGCTGCCGCAATGCTGGGAATAGCCATCCCTGTACTGAGTAAGGCAATAGGCTTCCCGCTTCTTGATTTGGGCGGGATGACGAGCGTTTGGTGTGGTACACACTACGAACCCATAACAGATGCTCACAGAAAGAGGTTGATACGTGCGTTTGCCAATGGCGCACAGCTTCTCAAGCCCTCTATTTTGACCAGCGATTTCAACAGAGAGTTTGATCGCTCCTTTAGTGCGTCTGCTCGCCCCGAAAGTGTATTTGGGACGAGCAGGCAGCTATTGGGTGTGAATTTTGAAGATGGAGTTCTGTGCATCAACGGAACGAAAGAGGTTTTTCGACCTGGGCATAGGCCGGAAGACATGAGTACATATTGTATTCCAGCAAGATGGAGGGATCAGGAAAAGTCAGATGTTTGGGAGGAGTTTATCAGAGAAGCCATTCCTGACGACGAGAGCAGACAGTATGTCTTAGCAATGTTTGCAAACGCCATAGCGGGAGACCCATTTAATGTACAAAAGATTATGCTGCTAATAGGGGCAGCGGGAGCAGGTAAGTCAACCATGATTGAGGCGATAGCGGGTTGCATTGGATTCCAAAACGTCATGAGGACGGATAACCTAGCTCAAATAACAAGAGACGACAGTCGGCACAGGATGAAGCTAGCCTATGCTACCTTGTGTGTCAGCGCAGACGCGAGCGAGAAAATTGGAGACAAGGATGCGTTAAAGATGATAGTTTCCAAGGAGCCAATCATTGCCAGAAAACTTTATGCGGAACCTATGGAGATAAAGCCACGAGCGAGTCTCGTGGTGGCGAGTAATGAGATGGGCTTGAGCTATGTGCTGAGTGATCCTGGAATCGCTCGTCGATTTGATATCATAAATTTCAAAAAGGCAAAGGATTGGACCAAGAGGGATATCAACCTGCACCACAAGCTCTCGACTCATGAAGCAAGGGGTGGCATCGGTATAAGCATTGGCCTCGCGCTGCTCGCCGAGGCTCAAAGGGGTGGTGGAAAGTTAGATAGGCCAGAGAAGCTGAGAGAAGAACTTGAAAGGCTAAAGGTTGAGGGAGATCCATTTATGAGTTGGATGGTGGCTAGTGGGCTGAGCGCAGAGGAGGGGGATCACAACAATGTGGTGTTACATCAGGATGACTTGCACTCAAGCTTCAATACCTACTGTCACAATCACGGTTACAACACGTGGTCTATCAGAAAGTTCAAATCGCGTCTACGGGCCCTGAACTTAGAAGAAGAGGGCAGACAGGGCGGCAAACACTGCTATTCTTTCTTTGTCAAGGAGATAAACTTATTAAGAGTGGGTCGTTTATTAAAAATGTGAGGATATGCTGAGGCTCACGATACACGACCATAAATTGGTGCTAAACAAAACTAGTGAGCACCACAATCAAAATACTCTTAGACCTTGATGATCACTTTATCAGTAAACAAGAAGTCTTGAGTATGGCTGAGGCAATCAGTGACGCATACCCAGATGAAGGCACCTATGTCACGTCCTTCGGGTTCCTATGCTACACAATAAAAAGGCGAGTTGATTCTTGCGTTGTCGAGGTTACAGAGGGATATGGTTATCATTCCGCTTGGGGTGGTGTTGACGGTAACTTCTGCTAATGAGAAAGAGATTAGATAGCTGTCATTTTTTTACTGTTGAACAGGTCGAAGACTTGATCCAAGAGTACAGCAACACTTACGTGGACGATGGCGATTGGTTTGGCAGGGCAGAGGGAGCGGCTATTCAATACTACCTTAATGAGTTCCTGTATCTTCCGTGCTCTTTGATTGCGCAAGTGTTTGATCGAAGGCCCTGGCACGTCAATCAAACTCTTCAAAGACTCAAGGAGTCCGCCTCGGACACAAGGCTCCCGGTTACCATGAACGAAAGCTATCGAGATACGATAGAACGCATAGATGATCTCTCTAGGTCTATGTTCAACGCTCGAAACGTGGAGATATCGTCAGTTACGGACGAGAAAGAGAAGGCTTGGCTGCTCTGGTCAGCTCAGAAAGCGTGTGGATGGTTTGACGACAACCTAAACGAACCCGAACAAACTGAAGTTGCTGACGACCTTCTAAGATCACTTGGGCTACCTCCAGGTGGATGGATGAGCAAGGTAATCATTGAGAACTTCCGTATCGAACACAATGGATAAAATGCTACCAAGAAGCTATCACAAAAAGAGGAAGGCGGACATTAGAATCAGTAAAGACCGCAGTATTCTGGTTTTATCAGACTTGCACTGTCCCTACCACGACGTAAAAGCAATAAGCAAGGCGATTCAGATGGGTCAGCAATGCAGTGTTGATACCGTCATCCTTCTTGGCGACGTAATGGACTTTCACCGTATTAGCCGCTATGAAAACGATCCTGACACACTCTCCTTCGCAAAAGAGATAGAGGTTGGGGCTCAGCTATTGTTTGGCATCAGAGAAGCCTTTAGGGATGCTGATATATGGTATGTTCAGGGCAACCACGAGGTTCGGCTCGACGCATATCTGCAAAAGAACGCTTCCGAACTTGTCGACCTACCCGACATTGCGCTTGACAGACTTCTCGACCTTCACGCTCAAGAAATCACTTGGGTTCAGGACGGATTTATTCATTGCGGAGACATGACTTTTTTGCATGGTCACGAGATGAGAGGTATAGGAGGAGTTAACCCCTCTAGAAAACTATTCAATAAGGTGAAAAAGAGTGCCATTTGCGGCCACTTACACAGGCCAGATAGCTTCTATACAAGAGATGGCGCCGGAAAACTACTTCAATGCCACGTTATTGGCCACCTTGGAGACCCCTCTCCTTCTTATCACCCTAGAAATGATTGGCAACATGGCTACGCTCTAGTTGACGTCACGAAGAAGGGAAATATTTACGTCTACAACAACACTATCGATGAGTGATGAAATTCTTTTTGCTGACGGGTTTGATTCCTGCATAATTGGCATTCTAAACATAGATGAGCACACAAAAGTGGTCTATGATAAGTACGAAATGGTGAACTGCATCAGGGCTGAAGATCCTGACATGACGTTTGAAGACGCTATCGAGTTCCTGGAGTACAACGTATGGCACGCTTTTGTAGGACCGAATACACCCATCTACATGTACACTTTTGATGGTTCAGCAGAGCAGAGAAGGGGTGATATCGAAGAATACTTCTACGATAGTTTCTGACGCACGAAGAGGGCCGAAGCCCCCTTCTAACGGCTAAGCCGTCCTTCACCAACCACAATGAAGACTATAGTACCTTTTTAGATTCCTGGAAGTATTCGTCGATGCAATCAATGCAAGCCTCTAAACCCTTGCATATCTCCGCCTTCCACCCTCTTTCCCTTAGCTTTTTCTGCCATTCTTTTTGATGCTCACTGGCTCTGCCCGTGTTTGTCTTCACTTCAAGAGCTAATCCGCAGTACCCCTGCCTCGGCTCGAAGATCAACATGTCCGGGATGCCCTTTCTGTACCCAGACCTCTTCATTTTTAGGGCCGTGTGCATAGCCACCCTTACTCCGCCTACCGTCGCCGAGAAGAGCGGTGGTACCTCCATACTTTCCAGGTGATCGACAATAATAACTTGAATATCGTGCTCGGGCGAACCGACTTTCTTTTTGCCTTTTTTTGCGGAGCTGGCTTCTCCCTTTTTTCTGTACTGCATTCTTTTGCAAACCATTCCCGCACATCAAAGCACGGGCATTCTTTTTTAACGCCTTTTAGATCCCTGTGCCCAATCAAAGCCGCCCCCGGGAACTCTTGCTGAAGGTCTTTAATGAGATGGACCATCGCTTCATTCTGCTCAGGAGTCCTGTTGTCCTCAGCCTCCTCAGCCTCAGACGCCATCCCCCCGACCCACGCGATCGCGATCGAATTGGTATTGAAACCTTTAGCATGGGCGCCAGGTCTCTCAACGGATCTACCACTCTCGACTGTGCCGTCTCTACGAATGACGAAATGATACCCGATGTCGGCCCATTTATTTTCTTCGACATGCCATCTTTTAATTTCTTTCGCACCAATATCCATACTGGGTGGTGTGTATGAGCAATGAACAACAATCATGTTAATTTCTCTCATCATAATCCCTTTTTAGCGAGAAGAATTTTAAGGTCTTGAATGCCTTCTACGCACTCCTTGAGCATCATTTTCAATTCGCTCTGATCGTTCTCAAGCCTATATACTCTCCCCTTGAGCTTGGCTAGCTCGCTGTTCATAGACACCCATACACCCACGACTGCCAGTAGGGAGGGGACTAGAGTTATTGCCATATCGGTGTTCATCGGAAAACGGTTAGGTTGCCATTGATATCAATGACTTTTGTTGATTGAAAGGTAGTTGCTTTTAGGGTCCATGTATAGACTCCATCGGGCACAAAGTACCCTAGCCTGTTGCCAAGCCATTTATCCTGTGGGTCGTAGCTAATCCACACCAAGGTGCCCCAACGATTGTAGATCCTGCATTCCCATCGCCACCAGCATTCGGTGCGCGTGACGGGACGCCACCAGTCGTTTACGCCATCCTGGTTTGGGCTAAAGGTGTTAGGCAGGAACACTTGGGGGTCACTGCAATCCTCTCCGTTGTCAGGCTCGTATTCGCAGTCACCTTCTACAATACATTCCTCGCAGTAGTTGAGGGCATCAGAGTCCAGGCACCCCTGATAAATGCAGGTGCCGTCATCCTGAGTGGCTACTTCGTTGTAGTTGTAGGCGAACATATCAGTGCAGCCATAAACGACTGGTGGCGGAGGTGGGTCGCACGCCCCGTTAAGTGACCACATTATCCAGCTATTGAAGATATCGGTATCTGGGTATGCGAACCCCCCAAGTCCTGGCTCCCCAGTTATGTCGTCGCTGTCATTGATTTGCCACACGTTCATAACCAAGCACTCTTCGTAGTACGATCCGCTTTGAAAGATGTCTATCCAACACGGAGCAGCACCACTACCAGCCCACGGTGTATCAAGTAGGTTGAACGTGATGGTATCGCCTGACTGCAAGATGTTGTCCGGTCCCTGCCCTATCTCAAACCCAGGGAAGTCAAGGGGGAAGATAAGCAATGCCCACCCGTTGTCGTAGAAGCACGGGAAGGGATTGTCTTCTAGCGTAGGGCTAAAGGTTAGAGCGAGCAGGAACTCTCCAATGCTGTCAGCCTCTGTGCCGCATTGAGCGCCGTTAACAGCTATGGTAAGGTCGGTAGAGACGGGGTTGAACCCAATGATCTCCATGTCGCACTGACCCCAGGATAGGAGTGGTATGAACAGGAACAGCCACCTCATTGCACAAAGACCTTCTTGGTTACACTCTTCCACTTGAGGATGTAGACTCCGGAGGCAAGCTGATCAAATGGCTTTTGCACCTTGCGCCCAAGCATGTCGTAGATCTGAGGTTTGCCACCGAAGGACACGGTGTTCTCGGACGATGTGGCTACGATTTCTATGTATGTTGCAGGAGAGAAGTCCAACTCTAGTGGGCAGTCCCCGATATTCCATAGCATGTACAAGAGATCGCGCACAGTAACGAAGCCGTCTTGATCAGGATCGTAGGGGCAGTCTTCTTCGCATCCATAGTACGACAGCATGACGAGGATATCCCCGTTACCGATGGTTCCGTTGCCATCGTAGTCCAGCGGGCAAGCTGGCAGCGTGTTGCAGAACTCCCTGGATGTCTGATAGTATTCTTCGTCCGCGATCCAAGCCAACGTATCAAGCCCCGCAAAGACTCCAATAGACCCGTTCTGTAAAAACGACAAGACCATTCCGTCGCCCGCTGTGTCGTAAGCGTTGAGTGTGTAGCATTGATCGCTCAAGCAGGTGTAGTAGGTGTACACTACGCTAGACTGCGTGTTGCCGTTAGGGTACCCCTCATCGCCGATGACGATCTCACCTTCGCTGTCGACGAGCTCCCAAGAGCATTCGCTAGCAAAGTAATCCGGGGCTACCTCGATAGACGCCAGGGTTCCTTGAGTGCTCTCAAAGGGAAGCCCCATATAGTCGTTGTCTTCGTACTGATCGAGGGTGCTGAATACCTGAACCTCAATAAGCTGAGCGTCTTGGACATACACCTGCTCAAAGAGTACGTCCTCGGATTGTCCTGGGCCAAGGTTAGGCACGGTCCATGTCGTCTGGTTACCATTGCAATACAGGTCGACGTCGACCCAAGGCATGGTCTCTGACCCCTGATTCACCACCGTCACCCAGATATCCTGAACAGATGAGCACCATGGCGTCTCGTACATGACCGACGCGATCGTGGCATCGTACTCTACAGAGGGCACACACCCCGCCGAGAAGGGCAGGTCTTCACGCGCCCCAAGCAAGCAGTCGTGCATCCTCTCCGCCTGACCCACAGAGAAGGTGGTCTTGCAGTCCTGTGGCGTGTAGTCCATGAAGTTCTCTACCATAGCCTCGGGGCACGATGAGGTGCAGGAGTAGTTGGTAGTTGTCGGAGGCGTGTCGCAAATCCTGTCGCCCTGTGTTTCGCAGCTAGTCTCTACACAGTCGTTGCTGTTGAAGAACGTGTGGTACAGAGTAAGGTAGTGGCCTAGCTCATGCGTCAAGGTTTTGCTCTGGTCTCGCCCAGGCTTCAATTCACCCACCGTCCCTGTCACGTTGTACAAGACGACGACCCCATCACGACAGTCTCCTGTTGGACCGAGGTACGCGTATCCTTGTGTGCCGCTGTTGGCGTTGTTGCCATCAATCTCAGAAACCACATAGATGTTGATGTAATCGTCTACATTCCAACATCCGAACATAGACTTCATCGTGATGTCGCTAAGCCCGTCCTGGGTGCTCTGAGGGGCTACACCGTCCTGCACGTACTCTGGGTACCCACTGGCATCGTATCGCTCAATGCCGATGGTTGGGTTGCCTTGCGGATCCCTTTGCGCTAGACAGAACTCAATCTTCGTGTCTACCTCCCCTCCCCTAAAGTGCTCATTCGCTGCCTCCACTGCCGACAACACCTGCTCGTTGCTGATGTTATTGACCTCACCCAAACCCGTATGTACAATGTGGAATACAAGGGGCAGCGTCTGTACTTGCGCATCATCGAGATCGATTGATGTCGCACGCAACCCCATTGTCTGTACCACAGGGAGGCTCAAGCACTCTGCCTGTGAGTAGACGGTGTTAAACAAAATAAAGACCAGTGAGAGAAGCAGGGTTCTTTTCATTCAATGTGATTTTTTAGACTGAGGCAATTGTGATTTCTGCCGAATAAATAAAGACTGTCGTGGCTCCAGGCGTCACCTTGATGGCTAACGCATTTGTAGCTGAGGAAGTCATGTCAGTGATGTTAATGGTACTATTGGTGTCGCCTGTTGTTGAGTTGGTCGTCGCGCCCGTGGCGATAGCGTAGTGCAGCACCTCTACCCCATTGGTTACCGTGCTGCTGGCGTTCACTTTTACGTGGGTGGCTTTGTAGCCTGTGGGTATCTCGTTGAACGCGAACATACTGCCTGTGGCAGTGTGAATTTGAGCGCCCAGCGTGTTCACCGTGTCGTCCTCGATTCTAATCTGCACGTTAGTCCTGCCCACATCGTTGCCCGTCCACTCGGTAGGTAGGACTTTGATGAGCGTGGTACTACCATGCCATCCTCCTCCGCCTCCCGAGGCTGTGGCAAAGGACAAGCCACCGCTCCCATCGGTTTGCAGGAACTGACCCGCGCTTCCATCGGCTACCTCATCCATCTGTCCGCTGCTGTCAATGAGCAGAACGCGGTCGCCTGTTACTCCTGTTCTATTGGCAGTGCCTCCAGACGAGCTGGCGAAGAAATTGCCTACGTCCTCGCCATCGATATCCACCAAGGCGCTCACCGTGATTTGGGTAATGCCTGTCGAGTCGCTGGTAAGGAAGCCCATTTTTTGCCTTCCATCATCTACATCGAATTCACCATTCGTGGTGGTGAGGCCTGTGATTTTAGTCGACGGTCCTGAGCCTGTGGTGGTAACTCGGTCTGTGACGTTTTTAGACGCGGTAACCTTACCTGCCTCTGTGTCTAAGTTGTAGACGATAGTGTTGCCCGTGTTAAAGCCAATCTTATCTAACTTCGATTGCTCCGTGGCCGTCTTAAATGTCCTACCCACATCCTCTGTGACCTGATCAGTGGACAAAACTGTTACGTTGTCTTCAATCGTGAAACCTGTCACGCCACCTGAATCAGATTGTATAAGGTTTGTTTTTGTTAGAGCATTACTCGCATTTGTACTAGCCGTGTTTGCTACTTGGGCAGTCGGGATAATAAGAGCTTGCTCTGTTGATGAGACAAAAGTCTTATTGGGAGTGACTTCAATGCTGTCTACGTCGAGGACGCCAGCGTCAATGGAAATTGATGTAATCACTCCCGACGTAACAGTAATCGTGTCTGTTACCTCTCTGGAAGCGGCCACTTCGGTTACGGCATTAACGGCGCTAGCAAAATTACTTATCGTGTTAGCAGTCTGCGTGCCCTGGTGGTTAGTTCTGTTTTTGAGGAAATCGTTAGACTGATTAGCCGTCGCATTCTGCTCGATTCCGGTAAGCTTGGTTTGCTCAGTGGCTGTAAAAACCTTGTTTGTCGTGCCGTCTGAAATCTTGTCAGCGTCAAACACCGTCGCTCCAGTCTTAACTCCGATAACCGTGACATCACCAGTCTCATCATCAACAGTGATGGCGTCCGTGACGAACTTGGATTGGAAAACAGGCTTCGTCAGGTCTACGCCCGTACCCAAACCCACTATACCGCCCGGGCCCTTTACCGGCCTAGGCACGAACACAGGACCAATAGACGATATATCACGAGCCTGCCCGACCTTCAGGAACTCACCACTCACGCCCTCATTCATAACCCATGAGTAAGAAAGCGGCATCAAGTACTCATCGATATCCTTGTCGTCTATCAGCCCATTGGTCTCCATGACCACAAAAGGGTTGATTAGTGCTCCAAAACCACTGCTACTTCCCGTGTTCTTAGGGATCAGTGTCATATTGTACTTTACCCTACTCTCGCCAAAGAGCTGCAAGAAAGCTTCCGCAACATACCCGTGAAGGGAGTCGTACAGGGTGCTAGGCATCGTGGAAAGATCGTGGCCCCTGTGACCAAACCACCTGACCTTTTCGTCGTAAACCGACGGGCTCGCGAAGCTACCGCTAGCGTCAGCAGTCTTTCTTTTAACCCATAGCGTTCCGTTTAGGTGGGGTTGCACAAAAGCCTTCCTAGACCCAAGCCTAGACGAGCCCATGTTGTGTATCTCATAGCCATCGCCACCCGCCATCTTCGTGGTGAAGTCACTACTCTCGCTGCCGTCACCTATAGCCACCCTTAGCCCAGTAAAGTGTATGTAGGAGGGGCTTTTCTCCTTATCCGAACTGATTTGACTTCCCCCGCTACCGTCTGCATAAGCACTGTGCCAAGTAGGTTGTTCCCCAAGCCAGGTACCAGTAGCGTTTCCGTTACCCCTAGGTCCACGGTTAGAGTCCCACTGAGCGACACCCATTTCGAAATAAAACTCCTCGAAGGACAGGGTGGCGTCACCTGCTCCGTAAGGCAACTCAAAAGATTCGTCTATCCTGAAGTATTGATTATAGGTGCCTTCGCCCTCGCCCGAAAACTTTAGTATAACCCCTGCGCCATCATTCTCACCGTTAATCTTCGTTCCTATAGGTGCATAAGAAACCTGCCCATCATACTCCTGAGTCAAAGTATGAAGCGTAGCACCATATCCCTCCCCGCTATTTTCACTATCCCCATGAGGGACTATGATTTCAAACCAGCTATCAGCGTAAGCGGTGGGGCTAGTGCTAGGAACCCAATCTACGTCGTTATAGAGCTTTCTAAAGAATTTTTTATCACCAAGTGATGTAAAAGGCCAGAGTTGCATGTCTATGTTGATGAAGTCCGGGGTTCCGCCTGTGAGGGCGTGAGTATGAACCGTCCTGCTCAAGCGATAGTACGTTCCGTTGGTGGCCTTAAACTGAATCCTCAACCTGACAACAACAACAGACCCTATGTGTGAGGAGTTGTTAATGAAAGCCCCGAGTTTAGATCGAGAAGGCAGCATAACCTGACCTCCGAACGTGAGCTGCATAACCTCACCACTAGGAACCTCTAGCTCATCCAAAGTCCTAGCGGGGAAACCAAGATACCCTGTTCTATTTGCAGGATACGTGTAAAAAGGGGTCGAAACAGCCGGGTCGTTTCTGTTATCATAGTCAAAATCATACCACAGATCTTGCCTCATTCCATCCGGAGGGAAAAAGTTTGTACCCCCAAAGCTTGCGCTATGAAGCTGCTGGTACTGGTAAGCATCAGAGTAATCTAAGTGAGAGATATTGCTGTCCAGGAAGTATCCATCAGCAGCGAGATAATCGCTGCCACCCTCCTCATGTGTTAGATTAGCCTGAGCAATAGGAAGAGTCCGACCCATCGTAGCTCCCGCCTTGACCTCATAAAAATTTTGGCTATTAAGAAGCTTGGTGTCACTGTTGTATTCGCTGGTAATCTGCCAGGTATCGGCCCCTGATGCGTCATAATAGTAATTTAACTTATGTACATCTATTCCTTTAAGGAAAGCCGAGTCTAACCGACCCCCAAGGTTTATGAATCCATTAAACACACACGCTGTAGCACCGAAAGTCTTGCATATATCTTCGAGAACCTCAGCGGCGTTGAAGAAGTCCGGTGCGGCCTCTAGCTCTCTGGTGCGGTCAACCTGCTTCTTTGGCTTGTTAAAGGTGTCGGCACGGACCCTGATGTGATCAAATAAGGCGTCAAGCTCGTCATATCGATACTCTGTACCTTCGCTCTCTGTAGCAGGAAAAGGAAATCCGATATGTGTGAATACAGGTCTGTATGTTTCACTAACAACATTGTCTATGTAGTCCTTGTATCCAGGGAAAGCGGGGATCTTGGATTGAATCTCCCTCATATAGAAGGAGAGCTTCTTAAATCCAGTGTAAAACACTCCAGGGGAGTTCTCCCACTTAGCGCCCCTCAATGCAGCCAAGCCATCAGAGAAGGTTAGGTCAATGGTGTGATGCTCGTTCTCAACCCTAATTGACGTGGACTCGATCATAAGGTGACCCCACCACCAAGGCTTAGCATTCGTGCTATGGTTATCGAAGAATAGGCAGAACACACTGCCTTCGTTCAAGTCCAATAGGCTGTTCCAGGTAGCGAGCTGAGCGTCGTCTAGACGCGCTGTGAACTCCAGCGAGGAGCCCATGATAGCATTGCTGAATCTACCCTGATCGCCATCCCATTTAATTTTGATACCTGGGTCGAACAAGACGATCTCAGAGCTCGTGGCGCTAACGGTTCCGGTGTGATCACCGATGACCACCCGATATTTATTTTGAGCGGTACCGCTCGGAGCAGCGTCGCCCCTGCGAGCGAAGTACTTTGTATCAAAGAGGTAGTTTACAGCCATTATCCGAATGTACGGTCGATAGCGCGTGTACCGCGCTGGTTTGCTAACACTATATTGTTGCCACTGATAGAGCCCTCCACAACCATGCCTCCTTGCATGCTTTTATTGAAGAGGTTTCCGATGTCACTCGCTTGGGTGCCTCCAGAAGGTATGCCCAACCCTTGACCCAGGAACTGAGCGAAGTTGGTGTTTGCGGAACCTCCAGACATAAATGCGCCACCCGTCAGGATATTCAAAACCACGAACAAGGCGATGAGGGCTATGAGTTTGCCGATAAGAGCATAGAACATATTTAAGAAGCCGTCCTTTAGCACCTCGAAAAAGTCCTTACCATCTTTCGCGGCAGCTATAAAGGCATCCCCTATAAATGACGTCTGCTGCTGCACAAACGACATTATGCCTTGCATCTTTTCGTTCTCAATAACAAGCTTCTCCGTCGCTTCTATCTGACGCTGTATTCCATCTAGGGTCTGAGCCGTGCCATTTAATACATCCGGGTTATTGAAGGCTTCGAGATAAGCCTGCTTCAGGTTGCCCAGTCTTTGAATCTGGAAGTCTGTTAAACTTATGAACCCAGCGTCAAACTGTTGGTTAAGATCCGCGTCCTCTAGAGTAGCAGCAAAAGATTGCTGATCTGACTGAAGCTTTAACGCATCCCTATTCTCTAGGATTTTTCTTGTATTCTCATCTAGGAGCCCATTAGCCGACAATAGAGCTGCTTGAAAAGCCAGGAGATTATCCCTTTCAGCCAAAGCCCTGTTGTAAGCCTCAGTCCCCTCCGTCGCGCCAGCCAAAGCCAGCTCCGCAGCCTCAAGAAGGGTTGTTAGTTCGGATATGTCGAGTACACCGTCAGAGTCTCCTAAGTCGAAGGCATCACTCAACAAAGAACCCTTGCCCTCCAGCTTGTTGAACGCTACTTGTACGGCATCGAGTGCCGCAGTCATCTCTCTTTCGAGAAGGTCGTTGGTTTTTCTTAGATCAGCACCAAGCCCATCGAGTAACAGCCTCTGGTCTTCAAGCCCCAGGTCTATCTTGATATCGATAGCCTTGACCGCGTCGCCTAAGGCTAGAAGTTCGGCTTCTAGAGCCTTAATAGTAATGGCTAGACCTATGGTTCCGCTCTGGCCCTCTTTGAGGAAGAGTTCGTATCGCGCCCTGAGCCGCTGAATCTTCTCCCGTAGCTGAACACTCTTCTCGATGAGGTCGTCGTTAAGTAGGGCATCGAGTATTGTATCTCGCTCCGCACCAGCCGCGAGATTGTCTGCGATCTTCTTAGTCCGCTCCAAAGTCTTCACGAGCTTGTCTGCCGCCTCCTTATCAGAGATGAAAATTGCTGCTAGATCAAATCGCTCAAGGGCGATCTGCCCCGCAATGAAATCACCTAGTGCAGAGCTAGCACTCTTTAGAGCAGCGATTCGATTCTCTATTTCCCCGTCCTCAAACCCTAAGCCCACTTCAAAGTCATTAGTCTGTAAAACAGACTTTAGATCGAGCGCCGCATTAGACAACTGCGATATGGTGTCAGCAGCAGCCTTAATATTATTTTCAGAGAGACTAAATTCAGCGGCGACCTCCTTTAGCTTTTCTTTAAGCTTATTAAAAGCCTCAATAGCGTCAGCAGCATCATCCTCGCTATTGAAAAGATTCGCGTAGATATCAGAAAGCTTCTGAGCCTCCTCAGCCAGAGCTAAGTTCTCCTCATTCCTCTTATTGAGTTCTCTCTGAAACTTTTCTTGGAGGAGCTTGTTAGCGGCGATCTGAGCCTCTATCTCAGCAATTCTCTTTAGGGTGTTCTCGGTAGTTACGAGACTGTTGTAAAACTTATCTGAAGCCGCCACCGCCGCTTCATTGAAGCCGCCGAAGACCTTAGTCAACGTCAACAAGCTATCAATCGCGAACTGCAAGAATACTCCTACGTTCGTAAATAGGTTGCTAAAGAAGTTGCCAGAGGATTCTTGAACCCTAAGCATAGCCGCCTCTAGTTCAAGAGCGACACTCGCAAGCTTTGTTTTCTCAGCTTGAATCTGAGCAGGACTGAAAATTGAAAGATCTAGATCGTCAATGGCATCCTGTATATCCGCACCGATATTCCGATCATCTAGATCAAAGAACGCCTCCGCAATCTGTAGCTTTGAAAGCTCTCCCTGAAGCGCCTCTAGCCGCTTCTTCTCTAGCTCTATGTTAAATACAGGTACGCCGTTAATCTCGGCAGTCATGAGCCGCTCAGCCTCCTTTATAGACTTCTTTACCTCCTCTTGACTAATGAAGTTTTCAGCCTTTAACAGGCTAAGGTTCTGAGACTTTTGATTGAACTCCTGGATAGCCTTGTCGAATCCAGACGTATCAAACGAAGAAAAATCTTCAAGCTTACCACTAAGCTGACCAATAGCTTCGTTAAGCTTTTCGGAAGCGATTAGCTTTTCAGCCGCGTCAAGCCTGTCGTCTCCAGCAACCTTGTCCAGCTCCTCGTTCAAGACCTCCAACCTCTTAGTAAAGTCTTCTACGCTTTTTGAGGCTGCCTGATTTAGGGTTTCGGACAAGTCGGCGTTTGCGTCCTTCGCATCCTGTATAACGCCAACCGTAAGCCCTAGCTCTGCCCTAGCCGCGAGAAGTATGGTTACCAAAGCCGTTAGTGCCGCAACCACAGGGCCTATGCCGCTGGCATTAAACACAAACAGCAACACCGATCCAAGCGCGGTAAGTGCAACTGTAAGAAGCGGAACGATAGCCAAGAAAGTACCTAACGAAACGACGAGCCGCAAGGTGCCCTTATCAGTTTCTTCTAGGAACTTAGCAAAGTCAGACAGGGACTGAGCTACCGTTTCAAGGATGGGCCCAAAGGCGTTGCCTAGAGTAATACCGATCCCCTCTGTTGCCGCCGTAATACGCTTGAGAGAAAAGAACAGTCTCTCACTGAGGCCACTAGCCAAAGCCGCCGCAGCGCCATTGGAGTCTATGAGCTGTTGCTTGAGTACCTGGAACTCATCACCTAGCTCACTGATGACCGCTGCCGCAACACCAGCACGGTTGCGGAATATCTCAATGAGTTGATTGAAGTCTAGCTGCCCAGAAGTGAGGAGATCGAGCTCTTCACCCGTCACACCCATCTGCTTACCCAAGCGGATGAATACACCCTTGAGTCGAGTACCGGCAATACCACCCTTCTGACCCGCGTTGGCGAGCTGCCCCAGCAGGGCTACGGTGGTCACGAAATCGTTACCGGTGATGTTGGCTACGGAACCTACGTTCTTCATAGCCTGACCGAAGTTGTCGGTGCTAAGTGCCGTCTTCTGGAACGCCACAGCCATAACGTCGGCTACACGGGCCGCATCTAGATTCTCCCTAGAGAACTGACGCACAGCCTCTGCGATAGTAGTACCCGTCTTCACGAGCTCACCACCAAATACAGCCGATATCTTTGAAGACGCCTCTACTGAGCGAGCTACCTCTTCGGAGCTAAAGCCAAGCTTAGCCAACTCAAGCTGGAGGTTGGCTATCTCTGTGGCTGTAAAGACCGTCTCACGTCCCAAGCGCCTAGCCTGATCCGTTAGGTCCGATAGACCATCGCCACCCGTGACGGCTTCGAGCTGAGCTTGAAGTTGATCGAAGTCAGCGGCTACCTTGATAGCGGCTGCGCCGACGAGAGCGAAGGCTAATGAAAATGTACGAGAGAAACCCTGACCAAACGCAACAGCGTTGGCACGCATAGCCTTCAACTTCTTATCCACCAAGGACGCACTTGCCATGAAAGCAGTTACATCCAGAGTCATTACGGCAGACAGTCTGCTCAGCGTTGCTATACTCGCCATATCAGAATTTTTTCATTTTCTCCAGTAGGGCCTCTGCCTCTTCTTGAGACGAAACCTGTCCTTGATTACTATCCATCTTACTAAAGGGGTTGAAGTCGTCTGGAGAATACTTCTTTCCTTTGGCAGCATTCGCGTTGGCGAACAGAGCCATCATGGAAGAAGTCCTATCCCAGTCCCTTCTAAGCCTCCCTAAGTATCCGTGTCTGTACCAGATAAACTCCCTCATCGTCATGTTCCAGAATTGATCTGGAAGCAAACCGAAGTCGAGACCCGCCTCATACAGAGCTTCCCACGTTACCTCCTCCTCCTTTTCAGAGGAAGAGGATTTTAGTTTCCCGACTTCGCCTGGTCATCAGCGCCCAGAGCAGAGGACACGGCAGCCATCATCTCCTCTAGGGTGTCTGAATCATCCAGAGCCTGAGCGCACCAGACGTCAAATTCAGGGAGCTTGGCGTCCTTGCCTTTACGCAGGGCATCGTTCTTTACTCCGTAGTAGCAAAAAGCAGGTACTGCGGTGAGCGGATCTTCGCCCATCCAGTCCTGAAGTTTGTCAAGAGGAACTTTGAAATGCTGGCACATAAGACGCAGTGAGTTGAGCGTCAATACCGCATTGTACTTCTTCTTAGCGATCGTAAAGGTAAATTCTCCTCGTAGTTGGTTCATGTGTGGTTGTATTAAAGGTTAAAAGGACGGAGGCAACTACACCCCCGTCCCTTGAAAATTACACTACTTCGTAGATGTCGTCGACACCAGTAAGTGAGATAGAGTATGTGGCAATCTCGTCTACAGATCCCGTCAAGGTCACCGTGTCAACAAGGGCTTGTCCCGCGAACTCCACCTCGGAGCTAGCCTCACCGACAGACCACTTGACAACGACGTAGTCCTTGTCGATAGCCATCTTCATGATGTCGGTACCTGTGTCCGAGGTGTCCTGAATAAGACCATCAGCCGTGACGCTGAAAGTTTGAGTAGTCTCCTGGAGCATGCCGCCCGCCCCATCGCGAGCTACATTCTCTACAGCGTTGCTCACTTCGATGACGCTGTTGGTGGCAGCACCGGCCAGGACAAGAGTTTCAAGAGTACTCGCACTAGCAGCAACACCACGGAACTTATTGCTGTTGTTGATTTGAATCTTACCAGCAGTCATACCGGAATCAGTGTCCGTTGTTTGGATTTCTCGCTTGGAGGACGATCCTTCAAGGTAGTAGATGGCTACGCAGTTTGCATTGATTACAGCCATGATTTTTTAGATTTTTATGGAGCAATTAGCTCGCGTTAACGAATTTGTACAATTTACCATAGCCCCGAATCGTAGCCGAGTAGGTCTGGGTGGAGTCGAATGACCCCGAGATGTTCGCGCTCTCGATAATGCCCTGTCCAATGTAGACAGTATCATTTTCATCAGTGCCCGTGCCATCAGTTGTATCGAGCATGTACTTCACGATGACGTACTCGCCGGTGTTGCACATGTCAAAAATTTGGTTTCCTCTATTCACGCTAGTAGAAGATAGCGACTCATTGCTAACCAATCCGTCTACACTGATAGTCCAGGAGTTTGCTCCGATACTAGTGAAGGTAGAAGACTTGCACTGCTCGCCCTTGGCTACAACCTCATCGACAGACGTACTGAAGTCGAGGCTGGAGTTCGTGGCGGCATAAGCAAGCTCTAGCTTATCGGACTTGGTAGCGTGAGAACTACCGCTCACATCATGCAAGTACAAGTTGGGTCTACCCGTAGATCCGTCTTCGAGCCACTGGTCGCTGGCATTGACAGCGGCCCATAGGTGGTCGTTAGGAAGGTCCAGAGTATTGATAGCAGTTTGAGCTTGGCCAGTGTTAGCCGCTACCGCGATAGTGATCGGCGAGGTTTGGATGACGTCAGTCTGCCGAAGGATATAGACGCCCAGTTTATTTGCTGTAAGAAGTGCCATGTGTGTTCGTTATTATGTAGTTCCTGATGCGTCCCAGCGATACAACCCACCGTATCCGCGAATCGTAGCAGAGTATGTTTGAGTAGAGTCAAAAGAACCAGTGAGGTTTACGCTCTCCAAGATACCTTGACCCCAGTACTGTACCTGACTCTCAAGATTTGTTGTGCCATTGAGATTGGATACATCGTGAACGAAGCGCACGACAACGTACTTCTTATCGCGAGCGATATCAAGTAGTGAGCTGGCTCCATACTGACCTGCGGCCACAGAGTCCTGGACCAGTCCGTCGCAAGAGAGGGACCACGAGGAGGCGCCTACGGTAGTAAAGGTTTCCGACTCACACTGAACCCCCTTAGCTACAACCTCGTCGATAGAGCGACTGACATCGAGAGAGTTGTTGGTGGCGGCAGCGACGAGAGAGAAGTCTGCATCGGGGGCGAAAGTGAAACCCGTAGAGGAGGATCCGGATCCCTGGATAGTTCCTACGAGGGGGCGGTTGGCTGTTCCATTAGGAGAAGAGCCTTCCCAGACATCGTAGCCATTGGACTTGATGACGAACATAAATTGATCGTCCGCTACACTAGGTACATTGTCCCACGCATGCTCTACCGCAGCGGCGGCAGTAGTCTGCGTAGCGGTGGTGATGTGAACAGTGTAAGGGGTGGCCTGCTGTGTTTCGTACACGTACAGACCCATGAAGTTTGCATTAAGTAATCCCATTAGATTCTGTTTAGATTTTTGAGTATCCCCGCGAGGTTTTTACGGAGCTGTATTCTGTACGCGCCAATCGTTTGCTTGATAGCGGGTTGTACGTGCGGCTTGCCCGGGTGGTTTACTGTGCCAAGCTCAGCCCAGTGATCACGCCATCCGGCCTTGCCAAAGGTGTCTCCCTCAAAGACACCTAGTCCACTTACGGCACCGACTCGGATACCGAGGATTCCTGGAGGAACCTTTTTAAGTTTTGATGAAGCATAGGAACGAGATAGCTGTCCAGTACGGACAGGCGCAAGCGCAGCCATCCTGTCCGCCATTGGCTGCGCAGCATTCTTCATAGCCGCAATCAAAGCCCTCTCCCTAAACTTCAAGATCATATACATCCTGATGAGTCTAGGCAAAGAGTCTGTAGGCTTAAAGCCTATCAGATTAAAGTTTGCGGTAAATTTCCCTGCCTTAGCCATTAGGTGTTAGGGTTTATATCTCCCTGGTTGTCACGGCGACGACCACGTAAGCGCATGCCTTCGCGACGACCTACAGGTAGGATAGAGTAAACACCAAAACGACCGCCGTTCCATTCAATGATGTCGTCAAAGCGAATACCACTGATCCATCGACACTTGAACTCCGCCTTCATCTCACCCACCGTTTGGTCGTCATCACTAAACTCTGACGCACCAGCCGAGGGAGTACCAAGGTGGAGAATACTACAACGCACGCCTTCCTTAAAGATAGACTCTGCCTCCACAATGTCACCGAAGCTATTGATAGTTCGGGTGACACGGTAGATGTTGATCTTCTCATGTAGACTTCCTGCCTTCATCAGAACTGACGTACACTTTGGATAAGACGACTTACTCCCTCCTTCAACTCTGTCGTGATCCCACCGATACTCTCGGCTTCACGCATGTTGTAGTAGTGACCTACAAGCAGGAGGGCTGCTTGCCTGTATTGCTTAGGTAGGCTCGCCAAGGCGGTACCTGCCGTGAATGTGAGCTCAACGAAATCCTCGTCGAAGTCACTGTGCTCCGTCAACTTGTCGGGTAGGTTGCGCAAGTTGATGATAGCGGGATAGCGATTTCTCTGCCAGATGTAATCAAGATCAGTGATCATGTCAGTACCGGAGTCAGCGAGTACATCCGTGCTCATCGTGTTGTCCTTCTTACGGTACTTGATCGCTAAGTCATTTGAGATATCTTGGCACTTGGGGATCGTGACCCCGTGGTAGTGGACAGCCTCGTCATAGTCGAGGTTCACAACGACTGTGTGACTGCCCAGCAATCGATCGCTCAGCTCCTGCATATAGTCAAGAGCCGCGTCAAGGTAAATCTTCAGTAAGTCATCCTCGCTGTTATCGATAGCGCGTACATGACTGCGAAGCAAAGCCAAGGCTGTTGCCTCACTTGCATCGAAGAGTGTAGTGCTAGCTACTGTAGTACGTGTTACCTTGATATTCATTCTTGAGTAATAAAAGGGGGCCAGGCCATTTCCTAGCCCCCAGTTATTTGTTATTCAGCTATTAGGCATTGGGCATCTCCTTCACACCACGGAATCCAGCGCCCTGCAAAGTCTTGAATGACTTGTAGACGTTAGCGATGATGCGGACGACACCGTTGTTTGCGTCGGTGTATGGATCAACCATGATATTAACTCCACCCCATGTTCCTTGAATCATCTGAGTGTTGTCAACGAAGAACAAGTCACCGGCAGTAACCGCAGATGAAACCACAGAGTTGTACCCGATAACATTCAATCGGTCGAGAGGGCTAGTGCCCATCAACATACCAGATCCAGCGTCCAAGCTCAAGCCCCGAGCTCCTCGGAAAGCCTTAGCCGAAGCCAAGCAGCGAATCGTGTTGAGGTCAACGTCAGCAGCCAACAACTCCTCCTCCAAGTGGAGAGGGTTACGGTTTGCTTCGCTGTAAGCGACAAGAGCCGCTGGTGAAGCATGAGCCTCGGCAGCAGTTTTGATTGCGGACACGATATCATCGTTAAACTTAGCCTCAACAGCCTTGCGGATGTCTGTGGCGATGAAAGCACCCATGTCGTCAGCGGACTGAGCGAGCATCTGCTCCGTCACTTTAGCGTATGCGCTGTAGCGGGTTGGGCTCAAGGTAACAGGAGTGAATCCAACACTGTCCACAGTAGCGGAACCAGCGTGCATAGCACCATCGGTTCCCTGCAACTTCTCTGCGGCAATCTCCGCGTTTTGAACCTGGAACACAACGTCGCCTGTAAGGTTCGCAAGGCTGCGAGCTCCCAACTGACTAGCAATATCGTTGGGTCGGAATGCAGCAACCAAGCCGGCATCCTGAACACCGATAGTACCACCGAATCCAAGTGATGTCGCGGCAGCAGGGCTTCCCGTTGTACCTGCATCCACACCGAGTGGGAGGTCGTTACGCAACACCATAGAAGGAACAGAGAAACCTCCGCTCACGTTAATTTTAGAAGCAGAGAACTCGTTACGAGCTTCCTGGTTCATTTCGGCTTCGAGGCCGGTCAAGCGACCTTGGGCCGCTTCTTTGATTGCCTTGCCAAAGCTGTAACGCTTAGACACGTGCATTTCAGTGTCGCCCAATCCCTGTACATAGGCCGGGGCTGATTTTGTCTTTTCTGACATATCTTCAGATTTAGAATTTTGAGAACGAGCCTCCGGCTCTACATTTTTATTTCGCAGCCCATAAGCATTTGGTACGAGGTCTGGGTCTGCTAAGATTACCTCGGTTTTGATTGTGCGCTCTTCGTCGTCGTCTTCCTCCTCTTCCTCTTCTTCCTCCATACGATCTTCATCCTCCTCTTCCTCCTCCTCTTTGTCGCCGTCCATATATGCACGGTCGTCTTCTTCCTCCTCTTCTTCCTCCTCTTCTTTTTCTGATCGCTGAACAGCGGGGATTGTATTGTTGCCTTCGCAACCACAGTCCTCGCTATCGGTAGTGGCCTCTTCTACGACCAGCTCCTCTTCGCGAACTTCTTCTTGTTCAATAGACATAACTTCTTCGTTTGCGAGAGCCAGCTCCATAGCGCGGAGTCCGACCTCTGTTGTAGGGTACGCGCCTTGCGTAGTAGGGCTGACATCAAAAAGCAAGCCCACCTCTTTAATCGTGCGCAAGTTGAGCCCGTCATCACGACGGTCCCACTCGTCCTCACGAACGGTGAATCCAAAACTGCTAGTTGATACATTTCCCATGCGGATGTTTTCCGCTAAATCTTTTGCGTAACTCTGATTGCCAAGCTCGAAACGATACTTGAGTCCCCGCTCATCAACCTCCAGCAACAAGCCGCGACCTACACGGGCTAGCGGTTGGTCAATGTTGTGGTTGAACAGAGCTACGGTATTACTCATGTCCGCCCCGTCAAAGGCTCCCCGAGCAACGCGCTCAGCGAAAGCTCCCCCGATTACCGTTTCGTCATCAAAGACAGCGGCATAGCCCTCAATCATATTGGGCTTACCCTCTACTTCTCTGACCTCAACGCTGGAGGACAAGAATCGCTTTTCTACGTTTTTCTTTGCCATTGTTGGGTTATTTGCTACTCAGTGGATGGCCGCTAGGGAACAGGTCCGTATCGTGCTTTCCGCTGCGAAACTTTTCATTTTTCAGGGCATACAGGAATGAGTTCACACGAGCGTATGCCCACTGCTCGGGTGACTTTACACTAGGCCGGACGGATCCGGGATTCGTTTTATACGCTCCCACACCACGCTTGAACACGGCGCTAAGGGTGCGGACGTTTGTTTTCTTGCTGGGCGCGGTAACCTTTTCGTTGTGATCGTCAGCTTTCTTTTGGAGACCTTTTTTGATGGCTCCAGTAATCTCCGAACGCTCATCAGTAGTCGCTTCGTCGTGGCTACTGCAAGCCATGTAAACAGTCTTCCCTTCAAGGTCGTGCTCATGGTAACCACTACATCCGATTTCCTTTGCGTGAGCCTCAGCCTCAGCCACTGTTTCAAACACCGGCTCGCCGTCTATTTTACCGACCTGCTTTCTGCCCTCAGCCTTATTGATTACACCACTGCACCAGCTACGCATAGAGGTTCCACCCCAGGCAGCGTACATGACGCTACCACAAATCTCTTTGCCGTCCTCGTCCTTGAACTTACCTTGATTGTAAGTCTCTGCACGGGAGAGGAAAGAGAAGGTGCGCTTGATTGTTTTCAATGAAAGCTTCTCTCCTGAAGAAATCTGATTAGCTCGCTCCCAACCTACAGCGGTGCCACACTTGCTACCGTTTTTGTCACGGTGGCGAAGGGCACGCCGAGCGGCTGCCTTTGCTGTGTCTGGATATCCTCCGTAGGTCTGAGCCATTAAACCAAGTTGTGGGCTGTACGAGCCGAGAGTGCTGCGGCGGCAGAAGCAGCGGCAACACCGATCTCATAACGAAATACGTCCTTACCAACACGCTCATTATACTTACCACTAGAAGCGGTGCCGTCATTCGCGACAGTGGCGCTGGCGGTAAGCGCGGTCTTCAGTGATCCTGTTCCAGAAGATAGGATCTTGCTAATGTGCTTAGGCGCAGACGGGATAGCGGCCTCCATAGCCGCCAAGAAAGCAGCCTTGCCCGCAGCCTCATTATCCACGTCGTCAGCGAAGTAAGTGAAGTTCCAGGATGACCGGTTAGGGACACTGCGTGTTTTGAAATCGTTGCTGCCCACCGCACTAGTGTCGTGCTGGCCACGGCAGCTAACTACGAGAAGATCGTAATAAAAATCAGCCATTGTTTTCGTTTGTTGAGTTAGTTACCGAGTCCGCATAATCTTGCATGCGATCCAGTGGAATCATGTTGACCTGGATGTGGTGAGAATCGCCGCCATCAACAGGGCCAAGTCCCTCCTTGCCGCGCACCTCATTGATCGACATAACACCATCCTGCAAGGCTTGGTGATAGAATTTTGATCTGGACTCGCTGTCCGCGCGTAGCAGGGTATCGACATTGAACTGGCATTGAAGGGTTTCATCCTCCCTCAATAGCTTACGTTCAACCTCATTTTCAATACGGCGAACCCAGGGGAGAATGGTGCTTTGTTGGAACTGAAGTACCTGTTGCTCATAGTTACTGTAAGCAGTGTTGCCCTCCAATCCGATCATTGCAGGGGGCACGGAGTAGATGCGAGCGATCTCTTCTGTGCTATACTTCTTCATCTCCAAAAACTGGATCTGATCCAGGGATACCGAAAGTGGTTGGTATTGAAAGCCTCCGCCTAGGATGGCGATTTTATGAGCATTGTGCTTGCCCATATACTCACGCTCCCACATCTCCTGAGCTTGATTCATTTGCTCAGCACTCATGTGCTCTTTGGTGGAGAGGATGCCGCCCATCATACCGCCATTCTCAAAGAACTTGGCGCCAAAGTCCTGAACGGCCTTAGCGGTAGTGAAGTTCTGAAGCTGCATGTGCGTGGGGTTGATTCCACGGAAAGCGTTGATCTCAAGCATGTCGCTTTGATGCACCGCGTTAGGAGCTCCATCATAAGTGTAGTACTTCTCCCCCGTCTCTGGGTGAATAGTGTGACTCACCCTTACTGCTGGGATATAGAATAACTCTGGCTTGCCAGGATCCCTACTGATGTAAGCATAGCCCGTGCCGTGAAGCAGGGCATCGGAGCAGATGAGCTGCCAAAACTCATAAGCACCAAGGTAATCGTTGGGCTCGCGAGAGATGAGCTTATGGACAGGGTGACCCGATAGGGTTTTCCGAGTTCCGTCAGCAGACATCTTGACCACTGAAGCCTCAAGGCTAGCGATGGTGTCTGCTATTTTGCTCACGCAAGCGTAAACAGCCGACAACTCCAGGGCGTCTGTGCCAAATTTGTAACCCTCACCATACAACCTAACGTACTGAGTACGAAGGGCTGCTGTAGGGGATACGAAAGTAGAGCGGGTAGTGACGCTGCGGAAAAGTCGCTGAAAGATGTTGGGCGTTGATTCTCCTGCGGACATTGGCACGAAAGTATGTTGATTAAGGTGAGTCAGTAATTAAGTCACACGTTACCGTTACCTATGACGGCCATAAAGAACTCGAAGTCAGTATTCTCCTCCTCGACAAATGTCAAGGCTTCACCCATAGCCATCACAGCGGCAACCACCCCATCCACCTTGTCGCCGCTCTTTGACTTGTCAGGTTTTATGTTTCCAGATGCGTCATATCGGAGGCTCACATTGCCCATCATCCACCTGAGTATATCGTCACCCCCATGACAAATCTTTCCTTGAAGGGCGCACTTTTCAAACTCCTTAGAAGGGAAGCTCATGCTAGCAAAACCCTGACCGAAAGGATCGCAGGCAACACCGTCCCCCTCTAAGTCTCTAATGAGGTTAAGAGAGTTCCACCTGTCATAAGCCACGCCCTTAACCAAATACTTCTCCATGAGGTTGTCGGAGTCGTACTCGACGACACCGTCCTTCACGTAGTGACCGCTTATCAGTCTACGGATCACATTGTAATCAGTTACGTTGCCAGGCGTGAGGTGGACGTGGGGGTCGTCCTTGAATCCTAGGTACACAGTGTTCTCGTCCTTATCAAGCCTACGCTCAACCGCTCGCTCAGGCATAAAGTAGTGCATATCAAAACCCCAACCGATCTCGTCGTTACCGGTGCATATAGCCAATGCTGTTATGTCATCTGTCGAAGCGAGATCGAGTCCCAAGTACGCGACGGGCTTGCTCGCTTTCTCGTCTATGACGTGAGTAACGCGAGGCACGCGACAGTTGTCCTCCGACATCCAGTCGTCGTCTGGAATCCATACGGCGCTTGATCCTACGAACACATTCAGGTGCTTTACCATGAACTCCGTTATTGATCGACTCCCATACAGTTTGGCGTTTTTGCATTGTGCTTCTAAATACTCTTTACTAATCGAGACCGAAAGGTTTGGATTTGACTTCAACCAAGAACTATACTCATCCCATGCGTCGTCCTCATCTATCTCGTAAGGAAGTATTAGCAACCTGTCGTTTGTCCTGGTACCCTCCAGCACAGCCTTGCCTGCCTTCATAAACATAGCGCAAGGACCATCTGCTACAAATCCGGCTGTGGTGATTGCCAGCATAAGAGGCGACTTCCTCGATCCCATGGATGAAGCTAACACCCTGTACAGGTCCGCTGTCTTCATGGCGTGAAACTCATCCACCACAGCTAAGTTCAAATTGAGACCATCAAGGGTGTTGGCGTCAGAACTCAAAGGCTTGATCACTCCGTTCCTAGGAGTCTTTATCTCAGACCTCTGGACCGTAAATCTCTTCGACAAGGGTGCGCTGTTTTTTATACATCGACAAACCTCATCAAACACCTCCTTCGCCTGATCTCTCTTTGTTGCTGCTGTGACTAATTGAGGAGCACCATCACCATCTAGGGTAGCCATAGCCAAAGCAATAGCTGCTGCCAACTGGGACTTACCGTTCTTCCTTGCAACAAATAGGTGAGCAGTGTTGAATCGCCTGTAACCCTCAGTCTTGCTCACCCACCCGAATATCTGACCGACGAAGAAAACCTGCCAAGGCTCTAGCTTAAACTTCTTACCCGCCAAGTCACCCCTGGTGTGAACGCAAACCCTCTCTATGAAGTTAATGTATCTGGCAGCCTCGTAAGCATCAAACTTCCAGTCCCAATCATCATTCTCTAAGTCCGATACAAATCGTTCGGCAGCAAGCTTGATGTATTTGCCCGTGGGTATTTTACCATCAATTACCTCGTGGGCGTAATCGAAGACATGAAGAACCACGGTTACATCTACCGCCATACTTAGCTTAGTTCATCAATTTCATCCCCCTCCTGGGATTTGTCATTGGCACTGTTCGCGCTAGCTGCGGCTCCTAGGATACGGCTTCGGTCCATGGGACTGAGTCCAAGTTTGGCGCTGAGTTTGAGCACCTGATCTTGAGCCTTCGATAAGGCGGTAAACGCCCCACTAACATTTGATGTTCCGTTAGGGTAAACCTGGATAGCGTCTCCAAACCCATGCACATGACGAGCGACAGCGATATAGATTGCAAGGCTTTTCGCAAGCATAGTGACGGTGATAACATCAACTGATTCTATTAGACCCCGGTCATTGAGGTAGTTCACTACAATGTCAAAGAGGCGGTTGCCATCATCGTCCAACTGGAAGATAGGCTTCAAGTCTTTGGCGCCTATTTTATCAATCGCGTCCCTTACGGCCTCACCCTCCTTGGTGTCGTTAAGGCTCTGGACAGCAGCCTTCATTTTATCTAGTGTGTCTGACATTAAATAAAGATAAGCAGTACTGCGCGAACACCCTGATGCCTCTCCACCATGTGCTCTTCAGATGAGTCGTGCCAAAGGAGTCCGCAATGCTCAGCTTGTATCTCAGCGTCACGGTAATGAAATAAACCGCCGACGTACTCGTAATCTTTGCTTAGCATAACGCTGCATCCAAAACTACACCAAGGCATGTGATTTCTATCACCTGTATCTACATGCCAACGGTGCCCCTTAGGGTTGTGCTCGATGCTGATATATGATTCTTCGTGAAGATCGAAATCGAAGTGATCACGAAGTCTCTCCACCACGAAACTCTCAGTGCTGTCTTCCGGTAGATCCTTGATAAGTATCTTGCCAGAGCCAGGGGGCTTCATCTTGGACTTTAAGTGAGTCGCCTCCTCAGGGGTGATAAAGTTCTCTGCAAATCCTTTCATCAGTCGTGAAGACCTTTGTAACCCATGATGCGCCATTGCTGAACTCCAGACGGGCTCTCTACCGCGACGATGGTCATGGAACTAAGGCCCCTGTTCACAGTATATGTATTACCTCCTTCAATCCGTCCCAATGAAGGGTCGAAGACAACAACACTGTTATTGTCGACCCTTGATCCAAAAATAAAAGTGTACATCTTGCCCATGTAATCAATGGCTGGTGGTAGAACTACAGTGTGACTAGCTGCGCCATTATGAGTGGGGAAGTCCAGAGAGTAACCATGAGTATCTAGATCTAGTGTAGTAGTCCCACCATTAGCCATAGTCAAGTTCGACTTAAACTTCATCCGATCATCACCCTTAAAGGCTGGACTGATCAATGTCGTTGTGTTTGCAGAAACGCCGACAGCCATCTCCCATGTGCAAGACACGTATGCTTGGTGGTTGTTGTCTACGTCTACAAAATATCTTTCGTCAAAAATGCGAACAAGGAAGTTGGAGCTGTTGACAGCCAGCATAGCTAGCTTAACCTGATCGTGGATCTCAGTTGCTTGGTCAGCACTCTTCGCGAAGATGGTGATGTCGACGCGGTAAGTGGTGGAGGCAGCGTAACTCTGAGTTACCGGCTCGTACTCCACATTACCAAGAGTCACTGTAAGTCCCGGCATCTGATCGCGCTGTGGGCGACGAGCAAAAGTAATCTTGCTAGCGGGAATTAAAGCAGTTAGACCAGAGTAGCTGGTGAGCGCCGTCCTTACTTCGGATAGCAGCGTGCGCATGCTCATGTGCGTGTGATTTTTCTGTAGTACTTACGACGGAGATAGTCCTCCCATTCTTTCTTGGTCTCAAAGTAAATGCCCTTCGCCTCATAACTAGCGCGACGGACGTTGCATGATCGACAGCTACCCACGATGTTCTCCTGATCAAAGAAATCTGATCGAGACGATAGACGCCTGGACGGGATGATGTGATCGGCGTCAGTGGCCTCAGTAGCCACACCGCAAGCCAAGCACCATTGGCATAGTGGGTCGCGGAACAAAACCGCATCCCGAGTAGCAAGCCACTCCGAAGTCCTGTACAGAGGGTTGGACTGTGATGACTCGCTACCCTTAAAGGGCTTCTGAAGAGTCTCGTCCTCACGGCTGCGTACCGATCGTCCTTTCTTCTTAGCCATCCAAGGCTTGTTGCGTGCTCTCCTTTTGAGATCCATTAAGCAATGATACAAGCACCGAGGTGAGCGGGAGAGATAGAGACCGAGGCACGCGGAAACTTATTCTTGATGCAGACCCCAACCATCAGCAATGGCGCGGCTTACAGCACAACACCCTACACTACAAATAAATCTTAGAAAACTATGTCTCCTCCTCTCCCAAGCCCCTGAACCCCCCATGCCTAAAGGGAAAACGCCGGAGAGATACGGAGAGATAGGGTGACGAACCCCCCCTGCCCCAATATCAATAAAGTGTGTGAGAATT
>Ga0208434_1000129_pt1 | contig 40992 bp, 47 predicted proteins | sample 13_taG_FD_184086 | JGI IMG/M metagenome (GOLD analysis project Ga0208434, IMG submission 184086) | Marine viral communities from the Subarctic Pacific Ocean - 13_ETSP_OMZ_AT15268 metaG (SPAdes) (version 2) | ecosystem: Environmental > Aquatic > Marine > Oceanic | place: Pacific Ocean | collected... | reverse complement strand
TAATACAACTACAGGTATTGAAGATTCAAAAGGAAGTAATAATGGAACTAATAATGGAGCTACTGAATACGCTGGTTTTGTAAATACATTAGTTGGTGATAGCTCAGGAATGTCTCAATCAAACCTTGTTCAAAGTGACTTACAAACAGTTGCACCTTATAGTAAATATGCTTTATCTTTTGATTCTGGAAGTAGTGATAGAATTGATACAGGAGCAAAGATTTTAAATAATATGACTTCTTACACTGCTTCAATATGGGCAAAGGGTTGGTCAACATCAACGCTTACTGCTATTATGTCACAATATGATGGGGGAAGTGTTTCTCCTCTTATATTAACAGCACGCCATTCATCTAATACAAATGGATTTACTGCTTGGTTAACTCTTGGTGGAACTTTTTACACATCACATAATGACGAAGGATTTTCAGACAATACTAAATGGGTAAATCTTACAGTTACTTGGGATGGTTCTGATTTGATTTTATATGTAAATGGTATTGCTGGAGATGTTACTTCTGCAAGTGGAACAATAGACAACTCAACTACATATAATTTTCATATAGGTGGCTATTCAAATGTAACAAGCAATTCTTATGATGGTCAACTGTCAAACTGTTCTGTCTGGAACACAGCTTTAACACAGTCACAAGTAACAGAAATATACAACGAAGGTCTTCCTAGTAATTTAAATTCTCACTCTGCATATTCTAATCTTATTTCTTGGTGGCAGTTAGGTGAAAATAGTTCTTTCAATGGAAATGATTGGATTGTAGCTGACGAAATAGGATCTAATAATGGAGAAAGTGATGGTATGGGTGTAGATGCTTTAACAAACGGTGTAGGCACAACAGCTAATGGAGTATCTAGCGGAATGTCAGAAGGTAGTTTAGTAGGTGATGCACCATATAGTACAGCTAATGCAATATCAAGTGGTATGCCGGTTACAGCTAGAGGAACAGATGTGCCTCCAACTCCGTAAAAAATATTAACTTTGTAAAAAATCAAAAAATGGCAACAACTTATGTAGTAATCAACCTATCTGATACCAATTCAGTTTTATTCAGTCAGGTGAACCAGTCTTCAGCGCAAACAATGCGTAGAAACGTAGCAAACACAGAGGGTGTTTTATCTTTTCAGGTAGAACCTTCTTTTATCACTAACGGGTCATTAGTTCCAGTAGGGACTTATACTCACGAAGAGATACTAGTTTTACTAGCTACCCCAGAATGGACACCAGCTGAACCTGTAGAGTGAAGTATAGAAAGAAAATAACAACAAAGAGACCAGGGGTACATTCCAAGAATGCGTCCAAAGGGCAGACGGGATACAAACCAACTTACCGTGGTCAAGGCAAATAATATGGAAGAAACTCTCTTGATAGCTTTGATTTCAGCACTTGGAGTCAAGGAGATATGGAATATTGTTAAAAAGAAGATTGACATCAATGCCAAAAAGGAAGATGATCAAATAGGAAGGCTGACGGAAAAAATAACCAGTCTAGAGCTAAAAATAGATGAGCTCATTCAGGAAAACCTCAACCTAAAAGTAAAGGTAGCTAAGATGGAAGAGAGAATATTACTAACTGCTAAAAACAGAGTAAAAAAATGATGCTATCTAAAAACCTGTCTCTTTCTGAGATGACTAAAAGTACTACCGCTAAAAGGAGAGGTATCGACAACAGTCCCACAGAAGAACATATTGAGAATATGAAAGTACTAGCTGAGAAGATATTTCAGCCCATTAGAGAGCATTTCGGAGTACCTTTTAGCATTAGTAGTGGTTATCGCTCAGAAGCTCTAAATGAAGCCATAGGAGGCAGTAAAACATCACAACACTCTAAGGGGTTAGCTATTGACATTGATAGAGATTATAATTTTGACCCTAATAACGCTCAGGTATTTCACTATATTAAAGACCATTTAAACTTTGATCAGTTGATTTGGGAATTTGGTACAGAAGAGAATCCATCTTGGGTACACGTAAGTTATACTACTACTGAAACACAGAGAGGTCAAATACTAGTGGCTTATAAAGACGATAATAACAAAACCAAATACAAAGCTTATGGAAGATAAAATAAACCAACTTCTACAGGGTCAGGCAGTAATGCAAAGTAAGTTAGAAGAAATAAGCAAGCAAAAAAACGATCACGAAAAAAGAATACGTAGTCTAGAGAAAAAGTTTTGGACTTCCATAGCCATCATAGTTACAGGAATAGGAACATTTATAGAAGGTTTATTTTTAGGAAAAGGATGATAGAAGAAAAGTCAGAATTTCAGAAAATGTTAGAGAAACTGGAGAATCAGCCGGTTCCAGAGAGAACGTGCAGTATAGATGATGAAAACTGTGAAAGCTGTTCTGGATGAAAAAGAAACTCAAAGACACTGCAATAGGTAAATTTCTAAAAGACAAAGCTCCTAAGGTACTAGATGTAGTAGGTGACATATTACCTTCAAGTGGGGCTCTTGGAGTTATTAAAAACGTTATTAGTAAGGAGCCGGATCTGACACCAGAAGAGAAAGAGGCGTTACATCAGCAGGTGGTAGAGCTTTATAAGCTAGAGGTAGATGATAGAGATTCAGCTAGAGAAAGAGAAGTAGAGTTAGCTAAAGCAAATCGTTTTGATTTTATGTTTAATTTAACAGGTTTGGTCGGCCTTTCCTGTTTTGCCTTCTTGGTTTATGCCATTGTGTTTTTAGAGGTGCCTGATCACAATAAGGAGATTTGGATTCACCTGATCGGGGTGACAGAGGGAATTGTGGTAAGCATTTTTGGTTATTTCTATGGGTCTTCAGCATCACGAAGAAAATGATTATCTTTGTAAAGATAAATTAAATTAAATGAAATTAGAAGAAAAAGAATTAAAGTCTTTAAGAGATTTGAACTCAGAGTTTCAATCACTTAAAACACAATTAGGAGAATTAGAGATTCAAAAGAGCTCGGTTCTTAAAAGAGTAGATTCAATAAGAGTTGAATTTGAATCACTTGAAAACGAATTAATAAATAAGTACGGAGAGAAATCTGTAATTAATTTAGAACACGGAACAGTAACACAAAATGGCGAAAATAAGTAACACCACCACGTACCCTACCAAAGCAAGTCCTGCGGGGGGAGATTTAGTAATTGGAACAGATGTTTCTGGCGATAACGCCACTAAAACTTTTACCTTACAAAGTATAGCTAATTTATATTCAGGATCAGGATCAGGTACAGTTACTAGTGTTGGCTTAGATGGTGGTACCACTGGCATTACTATAACAAGTGATACTACAAACCCAATAACTACAACAGGAACATTTACATTAGGTGGCACTTTAGCTACAACAAATGGCGGAACAGGTTTAACTACTCTAGGAACAGCCGGTCAAATATTAAAGGTAAATTCAGGAGCAACAGCTTTTGAGTTTGGAAACCCAGATATTTTAGTTCAAGATAGTGGAGGATCCTCAATAACAGGTATAGACACTTTAAACTTTAACTCTAATATTTCTGTTGTTACAGCACCTGGATCTAGTACAGCTATCATAAACGCAAGCGCTTCTACTTTGTGGACAGATGATGGTAGTGGTAATATATCTTACAACGGTGGATTTGTATCTACTACACAACAATTTGAAGGAGATATTAACGGGGCAGTATTACAAAAAGTATTTAATAATACAGCAGGTGTTTTATCAAAAGGACAAGTGGTGTATTTACCAGGTGGTAATAATGGAGACAATCCTTATGTTGACTTAGCTCAAGCAAATAGTGCTTCTACAATGTCTGCTATAGGAATCATTAAAGAAGATATAGACCCAAGTACTTTAGGTGAGGTCATTACTTCTGGTGAGTTAACAGGGTTAAACTTAACAGGTTTCACTACTGGAGATGAATTATATGTTAGTGATGTAGCTGCAGGATCTTTTAAAAGTTCGGCTCCAAGAGCTGAAGCTAACCTTATTCAAAAAATTGGTAAAGTAATAAAAGGAGGCAATGGTGGCGCCCTTACAGTACTAGGTGCTTTTAGAACTAATGCAACTCCAAACCTTGATGAGGGTAGTATATTTTTAGGAAGTTCTAACAATGACACAATTACTTTAGCTGTAGGAGCTGATCACAGTGTTTTGAAGTCTAATGGGACTACTGCTTCTTGGGGAGATCCATTTTCAATAACTACAACAGGAACATCTGGAGCTGCTACTTTTTCTGCAGGAACACTGAATATACCTAATTATGCTACGGGTGGGTCTGCTATAGATACAGGATTTACGCCTTTATCTATTTACTCTTCTACTGGATTTTCAGCTACAGCTCAAACACTTTTAGTTCAGTCAGTATGTGATGTTGATGTAACTATTAATTCAGTAGACATATTTAGAGCTTCTGCAACTGTAGGAACTCCAGTAATAACTATTGCAGTGTACAGTGGAACGATAACCAACCCAGGAGCTGCTACTCTTTTGCAATCTAAAACATCAGGTACTTTAGTAGCTGGAATCAATACTATAACTTTTAACGAAGCCATTACTTTAACAGCTGGTCAAAAAATAGTAATATATACTTCAACCAATACAACTACAAGAATAATTGGTATAGCAGATGGTCATTCAGAAGCTAACTTAGCTGTTTCTAAGGCTGGTTATAATGCCTCGCCAGGAACATTAAGCGATTCTTTATCAGATACTTCTGCTTCTAATAATAGAGTTGCAATGCACTTTTATTCTACTTAAAATCAAATGAAATGGAAATCAGAAAAATATCAATTGGTCCTGACTATAAGTCTGGGGCTATGCACTACCTAGTTGGACAAGATGTCTTAGGAGGTAAGTACACTATACATCACATACGAGACGAAAAGAATTGTTTTAAGATTTGGATTATTAAAGACAATGAGATTGTTCTTTGGAAAAGTTTCAATTCAACTATTCCAGTATCTGTAGAATACAATATCAATTTTTAGTATGAAGTCACCTTTTGGTTTTATTGTAACTCCGGTTAATGATACTCGGTACGATAACGTGAAAAAAATAGGAGAAGTTGACTTTATTACAAGCTCATCTAAAGAAGATCATACTGTTTCTAATCGATTTGCCAATGTAGTAGCTACTCCAATCAATTATGATGGTGATGTAAAAGTGGGTGACATATTGGTAGTTCACCACAATGTTTTTAAGTATTATAACGATATGAAGGGTAGAGAGAAAAGCGGAAGAAGTTTTTTAAAAGACAATTTGTTTATAGTGGAACCTACTCAGTTTTTTATGTATCAGCAAAATGGAAAATGGAAGTCTCACTTAGATTACTGTTTTATAAAACCTTCTTCTAAAGAAGAATCTATTATATTTAACAACGATAGATATCAAGCTCTTACAGGAACAGTAGAAATAACTAATCCCGAACTAACTTATTTAGGTGTTAAACAAGGAGATAAAGTGTGCTTTAAACCAGAGTCGGAGTATGAGTTTAAGATAGACGATAAGATTCTATATAGAATGAAATCTAAAAATATAACAATGATGTTATGAGCAAAGAAATTAAATTAAAAATCATTAAGGCTGGTAGAGCTGCAGTAGAACAACTAATAAAAGTCGCTCAAGAAAAGATTATTAAGCCTGACCTCGACGACGAGTTAGCGGCAGACAGATTAAAGAATGCAGCAGCGACTAAGAAGCTAGCTATCTTTGATGCTTTTGAAATACTAAATCGTATTGATGCAGAAGAAGAAGCTTTAAATAGTGTAAATAAAACAAGTAGTAATCAAGGGTTTGCAGAGCGAAGGTCGAAATAATTTATACAGAATCATACAAGATGTGGTTCCACGAACAGCGATGGCTAAAAAAAATAAAGCCAAAAACTGGGAGTATGGATACAACGAAAAGTATGACATTGTTGTCATCTCTAAAAACGGCACTGTTGGTGATATATACGAAATTCAAGGATTAAAAATAGGACTTCCTAAAACACCGGCTAAATACTATTCTAATGAAGAGAAATGTTGGCAGCCTTTTGATTATCCTAAAGCATTGTCTAAGATTAAATCTATATTTCAATGGAATGAAATGTCAGCTGAATTCAAAGATGCTTGGGTAAGCTATATTGAGCAGGAGTTTGACAAAAGAGAAGAAGGTTTCTGGTTTAACAACAACGGAAACCCTACTTACATTACGGGTACTCATTATTGTTATTTGCAATGGACTAAAATTGATGTAGGTCATCCTGAGTTTAGAGAAGCCAATAGAATATTCTTTTTATTCTGGGAGGCTTGTAAGGCAGACAAGAGAAGTTTTGGTATGTGCTATTTAAAGATAAGGCGTTCTGGGTTTTCTTTTATGGGTTCGTCAGAGACAGTAAACACAGCTACTATATCTAAAGATGCTCGAATAGGAGTTTTATCTAAAACAGGTACTGATGCCAAGAAGATGTTTACAGATAAAATAGTTCCTATCTCCAACAATTACCCTTTCTTTTTTAAGCCTATTCAAGATGGTATGGATAAACCAAAAACTGAATTATCTTATCGTGTACCGGCAAGTAAGATTACTAAACGAAATATGTATTTATCTGATGATCAAGAGTTAGAAGGATTAGATACCACTATAGATTGGCGTAATACTTCTGACAACTCTTATGATGGAGAAAAACTGCAGTTACTTATTCACGATGAAAGTGGTAAGTGGGAAAAACCAGAAAACATACTTAATAATTGGCGTGTTACTAAAACTTGTTTACGATTAGGTAGTAAAGTTATTGGCAAGTGTATGATGGGATCTACTTCTAATGCGCTAGATAAAGGAGGTGCTAATTTTAAGAAACTGTATTACGACTCAGACCCATCAAAAAGAAATGCGAATGGTCAAACTAAATCTGGATTGTATTCTTTATTTATTCCTATGGAGTGGAATTTTGAAGGTTATATAGATAAGTATGGAATGCCTGTTTTAAAAACTCCAGACAAACCTGTTCAGGGAAACGATGGTGAGTACATTACTACGGGAGCTATTAATTACTGGGAGAATGAAGTAGACTCTTTGAAAAATGATGCAGATGCCTTAAATGAATTCTACAGACAGTTTCCAAGAACGGAGTCTCACGCATTTAGAGATGAGAGTAAGCAGTCTTTATTTAACTTAACTAAAATATACCAGCAGATAGATTATAATGATGGCTTAATGAAGGCTAAGTATCTAACAAGAGGAAGTTTTTATTGGGAGAATGGAGTTAAGGATTCTAGAGTAATATGGAGTCCTAATAAATCAGGAAGATTTTTAGTTAGTTGGTTGCCTAAATACGAGTTGCAAAATAGAAAAGAACAAAGAAACGGTAAGTACTATCCTGGAAATGAGCACGTTGGTTCTTTTGGTTGTGATAGTTATGATATTTCAGGAACTGTAGGTGGTAAGGGTTCTAATGGAGCTTTACACGGAATGACTAAATTTAATATGGATGATGCACCAAGCAATGAGTTTTTCTTGGAGTATGTAGCTAGACCACAAACAGCAGAGATATTTTTTGAAGAAGTGTTGATGGCGTGTGTCTTTTATGGTATGCCTATACTTTGTGAAAACAATAAACCAAGGTTGTTATACCACTTTAAAAACAGAGGATATAGAGGCTTTTGTATGAATAGACCAGATAAACAATTCAATAAACTATCTAAGACAGAAAAAGAGTTGGGTGGTATTCCTAATACTTCTGAAGATGTTAAACAGTCTCACGCATCAGCTATTGAGTCTTATGTAGAAAAGTATGTAGGTTTAGATATGACTAATGAGATGAGGAAAATGGATGAAATGGGTTCAATGTATTTTACTAGAACTTTAGAAGATTGGGCTAGGTTTGACATCAATAAAAGAACCAAGTTTGATGCTTCAATAAGCTCTGGTTTAGCTATAATGGCGAACCAAAAACATTTGTATACACCTGTCAAAAAAGAGTCAAAAATAAGCATTAACTTTGCAAGATATGCTAATAAGGGGAATATAAGCGAATTACTGAAATAAATGAAAGACGTTGAATTATTAATAAACCCCGCAGGTTTTCCAGATCAATTTGCCACTGATGCTGACAAGGCAACAATGGAATATGGATTACAGGTAGGTCAAGCTATTCAGTATGAATGGTTTAGAAAAGGTGGAGGTAGCTGTAGGTATTACAGTCAACTTCAATCTTTTAATCAATTAAGAAGATATGCAAGAGGAGAACAATCCGTTGCTAAGTATAAGAATGAACTAGCGGTTGACGGTGACTTGTCTTACCTCAACTTAGATTGGACTCCAGTTCCAATACTTCCTAAGTTTGTAGACATTGTAGTTAACGGAATGTCAAATAGATTATTTCACGTAAAGGCATATGCTCAAGATGCATTGTCTAGTGAACACAGAAACAAGTATCAAAAGCTGGTAGAAAGAGATATGTTAAATAAAGACATATTCACCGACTTTCAACAGTCATTTGGTATTGATCCTTTTATGACAGATGTAGAAGAGCTTCCTGAAAACAATGAAGAGCTTGAGTTGCATATGCAGTTAAAATACAAACCGTCTATTGAAATTGCGGAAGAAGAAGCTATTAATACAGTATTAGAGGAGAATCACTATCAAGACATTAAAAAAAGAATTGATTATGATATGACGGTTCTTGGAGTGGGTATGGCTAAACATCAGTTTTTACCAGGTAGTGGTGTTCAGGTAGACTATGTAGATCCCGCTAATGTAGTGTATAGCTACACAGAAGACCCTCACTTTAAAGATTGTTTTTATTGGGGAGAAGTTAAGACACTTCCTATAGCGGAGTTAATAAAGATCGATCCCTCACTTACTAGAGATGATTTAAAAAAGATATCTCAATACAGTCAAACGTGGTATGATTATTACAATGTAAACAGGTTTTATGAGAATAGTTTATTCTTTAAAGACACGGCTACACTTATTTATTTTAATTACAAGACTACTAAGAAGTTTGTTTATAAAAAGAAGATTTTAGACGGTGGTGGAGAAAGAATAATCGAGAAAGACGATACTTTTAATCCACCTGAAGAAATGATGAAGGAGGGTAAGTTTGAGAGAGTAGAAAAAACTATTGAAGTTTGGTATGAAGGTATAATGGTAGCTGGCTCTAACATTATGTTAAAATGGGAATTGGCTGAAAATATGGTCAGACCTAAATCAGCTTCTCAACACGCTATGCCTAATTATGTGGCTTGTGCTCCAAGAATGTATAAAGGTAATATTGAGTCATTAGTAAGAAGAATGATTCCTTTTGCAGATCAAATACAAATAAGTCATTTAAAGCTTCAGCAAGTAGTTGCAAAGATGGTTCCGGATGGTGTATTTATAGATGCTGATGGATTGAGTGAGGTAGACTTAGGCACAGGTCAAGCATACAATCCAGAAGATGCATTAAGATTGTACTTTCAAACGGGTAGTGTAGTCGGTAGAAGTTATACTCAAGATGGTGAATTTAATAATGCAAGAGTTCCAATACAACAACTAAATACTAGCAGTGGTCAATCTAAAATGGCTGCTTTGATAGGTAATTACAACCATTACCTAGGTATGATTAGAGCGGTGACAGGATTAAACGAAGCCAGGGATGGATCAACTCCTGATCCGAATGCGTTGGTAGGTGTTCAGAAGTTAGCAGCACTTAATTCTAATACAGCTACTAGACATATATTAGAAGGTAGTTTGTATATCAGTAGAACATTAGCAGAAGGGTTGTCTTTAAGAATAGCTGACTTGTTAGAGTACGCTGACTTCAAAGAAGAGTTTGCCAATCAAATAGGTAAGTACAATGTAGATAGAATAGAAGATATAAAAGACTTGTACTTGTATGACTTCGGTATATTTATCGAGGTGGCTCCTGATGAAGAAGAAAAAGCTATGCTAGAGCAAAACATTCAAATGGCTTTATCTAAGAATGATATTAGTTTAGAGGATGCTATTGACATAAGAGAAGTCAGAAATCTAAAAATGGCTAATCAGTTATTAAAGCTTAAGAGAAAAAGAAAGCAAGATGCTGATAGAGAAGCTGCGGCTATGCAACAACAGATGACTGCTCAAACTCAGTTCCAATCTCAAAAAATGGCTTCTGATGCAGCGATGCAAAAGATACAGCTGGAGGGTGAAATGAAGATGAGGTCTAAACAGGCTGAAATAGCTTTTGAAATAGAAAAGTTAAAGAATGAGGCTGCTCTTAAGCAAGAGTTAATGACTTACGAGTTTCAGTTAAATATGCAGTTAAAAGGTGTTGAGGAGTCAGCTATTAATACAAGAGAAAGTAAAAGAGAAGAAGCTAAGTCTGAAAGGATAAGCCAACAAAATACAGAGCAATCAAAGCTTATTCAACAGAGGCAACAAAAGCTTCCTCCGGTTAATTTTGAATCTAATGAAGACACCTTAGATGGGTTTGATTTAGCTGAATTCGACCCCCGATAACATAAATAAAATTATTAGTAACTTTGCATAAAAATCAAATCAAATGGAAATTAAAGTAAAAGAGTACGACTCTGGTCCTCAGAAGTCAAAAGCACAAGTAGAGGAAGAGTTGTTACAAAAGCACGAAGCCGAAGTAAGTGGTGAGAGTGTAGAAGAGAATAAGGTAGAAGCAGTTAAAGTAGGGGAACCTGCTAAAGCTGAAGAGCCAATTAAAGAAGAGCCTGTAGTGGAAGAAAAGCCACAAATGGGTGAACAAGAAGTTCTTTCATTTATTAGAGAGAAATACAGTAAGGAAGTTAATTCTATTGATGACCTACTTGCTAAAAGAGAGCAAGAAGAGTTACCATCAGATGTAGCGACTTACTTACAGTATAAAAAAGAGACTGGTCGTGGATTTGAAGACTTTGCTAAAATCAATAAAGATTATAGTAAAGAAAGTCCTGATCAAGTATTATCTATGTATTATTCAGAAGTTGAAGAAGGCTTAGACAAGGAAGAAATAGATTATTTACTTAATTCTAGATTCGGAACTGATCCTGAGGTTGATTCAGAAGATGAAATGAAAAAGAAAAGCATAGATAAGAAAAAAGAACTTGCAAAGGCTTTAAAACACTTTGAAGGTCAAAAAGAAAAATATAAAGTTCCTGTTGAGTCAATGGGCGCTAAGTTTTCTGATGAAGACCAGCAGAGGTTTAAAGCTTATCAAGAACAAGTGGAGAAATCCAAGGAAACTCAAAGCTTAATGCAAAAGAGAGCAGAGAGTTTTCAGGAGAACACCAATAAATTGTTTACTGAAGAATTTAAAGGTTTTAAGTTTAACATCAGTGATAAAGAATATGTTTATTCTCCTGGCGATTTCAACGAACTGAAGAAGTCTCAATCTGACATTATGAACTTTGTATCAAAGTTTACTAATGATCAAGGAGAGATATCGGATGTAGTTGGATATCACAAGTCGTTGTCTATGGCAATGAATCCTGAAAAGTTCGCAAAGTATTTTTACGAGCAAGGGGTGGCATCAGCTGTTAATGAGTCTGTTAAAAAATCTAAAAATATAAACTTAGATATGAGGCAAACTCCGCAGGTGACATCTAAACAGGGATTTAGTGTTAAGGCTACGACACCCTCGTCTAGGCGAGGATTGACAATTAGGTCACCAAAAAATAAATAAGTTAAACAATAAAAACAAAAAACAATGAGTTTAAATATACCGGGGTTTGCTCTACAGCCAAGTGCTACTAGAGTACCAACCGCAACAAACTATATGACAAGTTTTGATTTTTTAAATCAATATTTGCCAGACACATACGAAAAGGAATTTGAGAGATATGGAAACAGAACTCTTTCTTCTTTCTTAAGAATGGTAGGTGCTGAGATGCCTTCTAATTCTGACCTTATTAAATGGGCAGAACAAGGTAGATTACACATTAAATATACAGACGTTAAATGTACTACTAACCCTGCATCTGGATTAGGAGCAGTGACTTTTGAGGTAGATGATGTTTTAATTCCTGCAGACCAAATAATGGCTCCTGCTGGAACTGCTTCTAAAATTGCTATTAGAATAGGTCAAACAGTTATGATATCTGGAAACGCTGGCTATGCTGGGATTTCTAACAAAGGTATTGTTACTGCTGTTACAGCTGACACTTTTGATGTAAAAATCTTTGAAGCTGGTGGATATACTGGTCAAGGGTCAGTTGTTGATGCTAACGAAAAAGTAAGTGTTTTCATTTACGGTTCTGAATTTAAAAAAGGAGATTCTGGAATGGACGGTTCTTTAGAGCCATTTGACACGATTCTTGAAAACAATCCAATCATCATCAAAGACAACTACGCTGTTAGTGGTTCTGATATGGCTCAAATCGGGTGGGTAGAAGTATCTACTGAAGATGGAGCTAATGGATACCTATGGTATTTAAAAGCAGAGCACGAAACAAGAATGAGGTTTGAAGATTATTTAGAAACTGCAATGGTAGAAGCTGTAAAAGCTGGTGCTGGATCAGGCGCTATTGGTGCTGGATTTGTTGGTTCTGAAGGATTATTTTCTGCTATTGAGTCAAGAGGTAATATCTTTACAGGTGCTATTACTAATTTAGGAGATTTCGATTCTATTATCGAAAGACTAGATAAGCAAGGTGCTATTGAAGAGAACGTTCTTTTCTTAAACAGACAGACATCTTTCGAGATTGATGATATGTTAGCTGCTCAGAACTCTTATGGTAATGGTGGTTCATCTTACGGATTATTTGATAATGACGAAGAGATGGCATTAAACCTAGGATTCAAAGGATTCAGAAGAGCATATGATTTCTACAAGTCAGATTGGAAATACCTTAACGATCCTACTATGAGAGGTGGTTTAGTTGGTGGAGCTATTGATGGTGTATTAGTACCAGCTGGTTCAACTAACGTTTACGACCAAGTATTAGGAAGAAACGCTAAGAGACCATTCTTACACGTAAGATACAGAGCTTCTGAAACTGAAGACAGACGTTATAAGTCTTGGATTACTGGTTCTGCCGGTGGTGCTGCTACTAGCGATAGAGATGAGATGAGAGTTAATTTCTTATCAGAAAGAGCACTATGTACTATGGGTGCAAACAATTTCGTATTGTTCAAATAATAGTATAATTTATGGAGGGGAGCAATCCCCTCCTATTTTTTAAACTTTAAATTAAATCAAATGAAAAAAAAGAGAGAAATAAAAGACCGTGTGTATAAGTTGAGAAACGGTCATCAACCATTAAGTCACACGATTAATTCTAGAAACACAAGAAGAAAGCCATTATTGTATTTTGATGGTGAACACAATAGACCTTTACGTTATGCATCTAATCAAAAGAGTCCTTTTGAAGATGAGCAAGACAAAAACGTAATATTAGATCCAGTTATTTTTGAAGATGGAATGTTGTTTGTTCCAAAAACAAATCCTGTACTACAGGAATTTTTACATTATCATCCAGACAATGGAGCTGTTTTTGAAGAAGTAGATAAAGAAGCAGATGCTCAAAAAGAAGTAGATTATCTTGAGACAGAAGCAAAGGCATTTAAAATGGCTGCTGAGTTAACTATAGATCAAATGGAGACTTTAGGTAGAGTATTCTTGGAGCTTAGGGTAGGTAATATGGCTACTGCTGAATTAAAAAGAGACATTATACTATTTGCTAAAAACCATCCAGAAGATTTCTTAGATGCACTTAGTGACCCTATGTTGGAATTACAGGATACTGTAGTTAAGATATTTGAGAAAGGATTGTTAGGTTTAAGAAATAATGGTAAGGATGTTTACTATAATTTGAAGACTAAAAAAACTAAGCTTTTAACTATTCCTTTTGGAGATGACCACATACAGACAGTTGCTGCTTATTTCCAGAGAGATGAGGGTATTGAGATATACAAAGCCTTCCAAGATATGTTAGAAAAATAGGCTATCTTTGTAAGATTATTAACCACTTAATTTTTTAAACAATGCAAAAGTTTTTAAGTATACCAGTTACAAACGAGCAAAATCAATTAGTCTCGTGTAACGACATTAAATTAATCGAAGTAGGAGATGGAGCTTCACCAGTTGCAAATCCAACTACAACTATTACCGTATATTACGGAGGAGGTAAAAAAGTAACTCTAACTCACGCTGCAGTATCTGCTGGAAGTGAAGAAATGAGAGACGCTATTCAGGATGGTGTTGTTCAAGTATTGAAACAACAATGGACTGAAGTTATTTTACAAATGGACTCTTTACCACAGGCGGTAAGCGGAATAGCAATAGCTTAAGATATGGAGAAGTTTTTAAACATACCCGTATATAAGCTAATAACTAGTGGAACTACTACTTCTGATGGAGTGCCTAACGAATTAATTGACGAGACCCTTGGTGTTGACTTTGTTAGTTTAGGTGTAAAAATAGGAGATATTATTCACAACGCAACAGATAACACGTATCACACAGTTACTTCAGTTGCTGTAGATACTTTAGGTGCTGATAACGGTGGAGTTGGCGATTCTAAATCTTATTTTATTCATTCAGCTACTATTAACAATAGTCAATTAGTTTCTGGATCAGGAGTTTTATTAGTAGAGCAAGCTAGCACTAGTACTGTTACCATTACCTATGAAGGAGCATCATCAGCTGATGTTGTTACTTTAACACACACTCCAGTTGCTTCAGGAAGTGAAGCAGTTAGAGACTTGATTGAAGAATCAATAGTTAAAGGATACTCTTCTAGTTGGACAGATGTTTCTCACGATGTATCGGTTTTGCCTTACAGAGTAATAGGAATATCTTTAGGATAATATTTTACCTACTATACTATACAAGAGCTTCTGTAACTAGAGGCTCTTTTTTTTTGCTTATCTTTGTATCAAAAGATTTTAGATGATAAATTCTGTTAGAAATACTGTTCTTTCTATACTGAATAAAAATAATTACGGATACATCTCCCCAGCTGACTTTAACCTTTTCGCAAAACAAGCACAGCTAGATATATTTGAAGATTACTTTTATCAGTATAATACTCAAATAAACAAAGAGAACAATAGGCTAGGTAGACTTTCTGGTACAGGTTATGCGGATATTAAAAAAGGATTAGAAGAAGTATTAGATAGCTTTTCAGTTACCTCGTTTTTATCTAGAGTAAATGCCAATATATATTCTCTACCTTTAGATTACTACTTAATTAATAAAATATTCTATTATCCTAACCAATTAGCTTCAGGAACTACTACAGGAACTACTGCGGGTAAATTAGATGATGTTAATGCTAACTTTTTAGGTGTAGTAAGTGTAGGTGACATAGTGGTTAATACTACAGACGCTACATCTGCATTTGTAACAGTAGTTGCCAACACCTCATTAAAATTAAGTAGTGACATAATGGTTACTGCAGAGAACTATGCGATATATAATAACAGTAATATTTCTGAAGTAGAAAGAGTAAATCAAGATAAAATATTTTATTTAACTAATTCTAACTTAACTTCACCTACTACACAGTATCCTGCTTATGTATTAGAAGGTAATAACGTTACGGCTTATCCAACTACTATATCAGGATCTGCAGATCTACAAACACAATATGTTAGATACCCAAAAGATCCTAAATGGACTTATCAAAGTTTAACAGGTGGACAACCAATGTTTGATCAATCTCAAGCAGATTATCAAGACTTTGAACTACCTTTATCAGATGAGACTGATTTAGTTATAAGTATTTTAAAATACGCTGGTTTATCAATTAGAGAGGCTGACATATATAATGCAGCTGACTCACAGCAAAAAACAGAAACCATACAAGAAAATAGTTAATGGCATATATATCACAATATCAATATTATGACAACAGTGAAAACTGGGGCTCTTACCAATATGTTTCTTTACAGGATATCGTAAATAACTATATGTTAATGTATGTCGGTAACAACAAGTTAATTAATAATATAGACCGATATCAAGTTTTGTTTCACGCTAAAAGAGCTATACAAGAGTTAAACTATGATGCATTTAAGGAAATTAAAATACTTCAATTAAATGTTGGTTCTAACTTAAGATATGTTTTGCCTTCTGATTTTGTAAATTGGGTTAGAATATCTATTTATTATAATGGGACTTTATTTCCATTGAGTGAAAATATTCAAACTAATTATGCTTCTGCATACTTGCAAGACAACAATAACAACTTATTATTTGACGCAAGTGGTAATGTATTAAGCCCTGAAAACTCTCAAATCACACTTGATAGGATAGCTGGACTTACTAGAAGTCAATATCTAAATGAAACTAGTCCTTATTATGGTTACTATGGTTTTTGTTTAGAAGGTAATTGGTATTTTGACTTTTCTATTGGAGGAGCTTATGGATTAAATACAGAAACAGCAAATGCACTACCTACTTTTAAAATAGATAAAAAAAGCGGTGTTATTAACTTTAGTTCTGGAGCTGGTAATAAGTCAGTTGTGTTAGAATATGTTTCTGACGGTATGGAAAACGGTGATGATTCTTTAGTTACTGTAAATAAAATGTTTGAAGAGTTTTTATATTCTTACATAAGTTATTCTATATTAAACACCAAATTGAGTGAACCTGAATATATTATTAATAGATACAGAAAAAGCAAATCTGCATTACTAAGAAATGCAAAGATAAGAATGAGTAACATTCACCCAGGAAGACTGCTTATGAATTTAAGAGGTCAAGACAAGATTATAAAGTAATATGCAATTAAATAGTTTCTTTTTCAAAGGCATAATGAATAAGTCTACTGACGAAAGGATACTACCTCCTGGAGAATATGTAGATGCATTAAACGCTAGGTTAGGTTCAACAGAAGATTCAGAAATAGGTACTTTAGAAAACACTAAAGGAAATGAACTATTAACTAATATCACAAATGAAGGAGTGGCTTTAAGCGCTAACGCTTTATGTCTTGGTTCCTACGCAGACAACTCTGATGAGACTATATATTGGTTTGTTACTGACCCTGGATTAATTGACTTAATTGTTTCTTTTAATGCAAAAACATCTCTTACTCAATATCATATTATTTCCACTACAGTATTAAATTTTAATGTAAAACACTTAATAACTGGTGTTGAGTTAATAGATAGATTCTTGATATTTACAGATGATTTAAATCCTCCAAGAAAAATAAATGTAGATAGATCTTATGCTACCCCAGTAGGTGGAGTAGATCAAATAACAGAAGAAGAAATTAATTTAATCGTTAAGCCACCTATAACGGCACCAACATTCATTTTAGAGTCTGCTTCTGGAGATGATAAAAGTTTTTTAACAGATAAGTTTATTTCTTTTTCTTATCGATTTAAATATGAGGATGGTGAATACTCTGCGTTATCTCCTTTTAGTTTACCTGCTTTTAAACCCAAACAACCCCCAGTAAATATAGATTTTAATACTGTTAAAAATGAGTCTATGTTGAACGACTTTCATTCAGCAACTGTTTTTTTTAGTACTGGATCTGATTTAGTTAAAGAAATAGAAGTTTGTTATAAAGAGAGTTCAAGTACTGTTATTAAAGTAATAGATAAATACAACAAGTCTGATTTAGGCTGGGCAGACAATTCTACTCAGTCTGTGTTTTTTAGAAATAAAGAGGTGTTTAGAGTGCTTTCTGCTAATGAATCTTTAAGGCTTTATGACAATGTACCTTTAAAGGCAAAGGCATTAACTAGTTCCGGTAATAGATTGATGTTGGGGAATTATGTGGATGGATATGATATGAAGTCTTCAGATGGAGATAGTGTTAAATTAAATTATACTACTTCATTAGTTACGCCAAGGGGTGCTTCTGTAGATATTCCAGGTCAATTTATTTCATCTAGTTACCAAGTTCTAAATGGTAGTTCTTCAGCTACTACAGTAAGTGTAGAAGAGTCTAAAGCTGTTTTTGATTTCGGACTTAATGAATTTAAACAAGGATCTTTTGTTGCTTTTAGTGCTACTTTAACCAGCTATAGTGGAGGATATAATTATTATAATGAAAACAGTTCTGTTTTAAATTTAACAAGACCAAGTGATTTTATTTTTACTATATCTTCTTCTGTTCAATTAAACAATACTTATGGTGACGTTGCTTCTTTTGTGGCTAGTCCTGAGTTTGAAAGACTAATTGGAACTGGGTTAGCTACTGCAACACCTAAATACCAACCATTTAGTAGTGCTATTAACGGAAGAACCGCTACAGATACTTTAAATTTAGTGGCATTACAAACATCAGCCGTCAACAGTGTTGGAGGAGCTGATATTACAGCTGTAAATTCAGCTGTCCCTAATGCAGCAGTCTGTGCCTCTAGCCCAATACCTCCAGCTTACCCGACAGGTCAAACAGGTTTTTTAGAAACATTTAATATTGCCAATCCTACTAAAGTAAATATTCAAGCATTAATGATGGTTTATGAATCAGGAGGTGTTAAGTCATTTGAAGGTTTAGAATTTAGAAGTGCTAATTTTCAAATTCAGCAAAGTGGTTCTTTAGAAAGTTTACACAGTAATAGAGACTATGACTTGGCAATGGTTTATATGGATGATTATGCTAGATCAAGTACTGCTTTAGTGAGTTTAAATAGCAGTATTAATGTTCCAGCAGGAAATAGCAATCAAATAAATAAAATACAAGTAAATATACCTACCAGTCAAAAAGCACCATCTTGGGCTAAATACTATAAGTTTGCTATTAAGCCATCTAAATTGAATTACGATACTTTATTTTTATTAAGGTCACAACCTGATAAAAACGATAGTAATGAATTTTGGTGTTTCTTAGAAGGTGAAACTGCACAAAACGTAACGGAGGGAGAAACGTATATAGTTAAAAGAGATATTGAGGGTGCTATGAATAATTACATAGAAACCGTTTGTTTAGCTAAAAGCACTACTCCTAATATAGATACATCTGTAAGTAGTGGTTATCCTGGCCCTGGTATTTATGCTAAGTTTGCTCCTGGATCTACGTATGTTTTAGATGAACCGACTTTAGTAACAGAAAACGAACAAAATAGAGAATCAACTAAAGTTCTTATGAATGGTGTTGGAAATGAATTAGATCTTAATGGATTTACTTTTACAACTATTCCTCAAGGTACTACAGTTGAGATAAATATTACTTGCGAAAGATCGGATCCAAAATCTATACAAGTAGGAATATTAAAACTTTTTACTAATAATGAAGTAGATGATGAACTTACAACAAAATATAGTAAATTAAGCACTAAAAGAGTCTCAAATAAAGCTTATAACACATATAGCACTTTAGCAGAAAACCTAGAAGAAATGGTTGACGAGCAATTCGTTGATAGCCAAGGGTTTTTCACTAATAGTGAAATTGATTATAGTGGTAATGTTGGATTAGAATATCGTTATAAATTGAGTGGAGTTTCTATAATTAATAATATTGAATATCCGGCTAGTTTAATTCCCGAAGACCCAGTTCATAGTGTTGGTTTTAATACTTCTAGTTCAAATCACTTAGGAGCCATAACTGAATTTCCATCTTTAGCTAATAATCTTTTAACTTCTAATGGTACAAGTTCTGTAACTATTGAAGTTATTGTAAGTGGTATTCCTGATGGATTAGTTGTTTTAGAAACTGAAGGTGAAGATGCACCAGATGAATTTTATTACGAGGGTAGTGAAGTTTTTGATATTGACGGAGACTTACACGAAGGTAATCTACAAAACCAAAACACTTGGAGTTTTTACGATAATGCTCAAAACGGAACATATAGAACTTCTCAAGGGTTAATTGCTTCAGAATTCTACAGTGGAAACTTAGCTCTAACTACTACAGGGGGAAGTGGTGATGCTGCTCCATTTAATGTGGGGGACGTTGTTAACGTTAGTCAAACGAATTTATCACCAACCAATCCTCAATATAATGGAGAACACATTGTATTAGAAAAGCCAGATGCCAATACTATAGTATTAAATATAGCTTTTGGATCTTCCACACCTGTTGAAGGGGGTACAGTAAATGCAGATGCTGTTGTTCTTACTAACTTTTTTAATTGTTACTCCTTTGGTAATGGTATAGAAAGTTGTAAAATACAAGATTCATTTAAAGAAGATGCTGTTAATATTGGTGAAAGAGTATTTACATTGTCTGAAGGAGAGTTTAGACAAAAAAGAAGAAACGCTTCTATTACCTATAGTGGCGTATATAATGATGAAACTAAACTTAATAGAACTAATGAGTTTAACTTAGGCATTCTTAACTTCAAGGATTTAGATGAAGATTTTGGAAACATAGAATTATTAAAGGCAAGACAGAATGACTTATTAGTATTACAAGAAGATAAAGTTTCCTATGTATTAGTAAATAAAAATGTACTTACTTCTGCGGATGGATTATCAAACGTTACTTCTACACCTACCGTGTTAGGAAATCAAGTTTCTAGATTAGAAGAGTATGGCATTAGTCACAATCCAGAAAGCTATGCTGAGTTTGGATATGATAAATATTTTACGGATGCCAAGCGTGGTGCAGTAATTAAGTTAAGTGGCAGTTCTTATTCTAATGAATCACTAGAAGTTATATCTCAAATAGGTATGAGGTCATACTTTAGAGATTTGTTTATAGATGATTTTAACACTCAAAAAATAGGAGGATACGATCCTTATATGAATGAGTATGTGTTAAGTAGTAATAACAGAACACTTCCTTTTGAAGATCAAGTTTATGGATGTGGTACAGAAATAGAGTTTAATAACCAGATGGAAAGTTTTACATATACTGTAAATTTAGGTAATTCTATGGGGGATACTGATATTGATTACAATGTTAGTTCTGGAAATATAAATATTTCTGTAACTTACAATGGAACCACAACTAGTTCAGGTAGTGTTACAGGAGTTGGAACTTTTCAATTTAACAAAAACAAACCAACAGTTGACACCGCCAGTGTTACTGTAAATATTGTAGGATCTTCTGCCGATTATTCTATTATAACTCAATGTCCTTTAGCGAACATTATTAATGTACATCAAATATGTTTAAATAGTGAGTTTACCGGAACGCCTCCAACAATACATAATCAATACGAATGGGCTTCTAGTAATTTAACGCCTGCTGTTTCTAGTCCGTTAATTAGTCAACCTATTACATTTACAAATGTCGCAACAGGTAGTGGTAGTGGAACTCAAAGAGTGCCTCAGTACCAAGTATACACTTCTCAATTAGCAGTAGGAACTACGCCAACACCCGAAGCGGTGGTTACAGTTAAGTCAGCGAAAATAGGTTCTGATTCTTTTGACTTTAATACTAATAACGGAAACAGATTGTTACATTTATTAAGTAGTACGACTTACGGGAATAATCAAACAGATATAAATGCTTTGTTAGCTGCTAGTACTAACTTAACAATATCTAATACTTCAAGTGGAATATTTGAGGGAGGTTTTAATTATAGCAACTTATTGTCTACACCTAATCTATATTTAATATATGACTACCGAACTTCAACAGCTGTTAGTTTATCTTTTGGATCAACTGAAAGTATTGTTTGTGGAGGCAGTGGTGTTTTACAAACTTATTATTTAGATGCAGCAATACCATCTGAAGCTACAGCAGTATATAATGACGCTGCAATGACAGTTCCAGCAGCTGCTGGATACTACTTATATGTGAATCCTAATCCAACATTAATAGATACATATTGGTTAAGACAAACGGCAGGTGGAGTAATTGGTCAAGTAAGTGAATGTTCAAGTTAAATTATGGCAGAAGTAACCTTATCATATAGCCCAGGAGTAAAAGGATGGCCCTCCTTTTATTCGTTTATACCGGAATGGACTCAGGGTATGAATAATTATTTATACACCTTTAAAAACGGTCAATTATATAGACATAATACCAATAGTTTAAGAAACAACTTTTATGGTGTTCAGTATAATACTACTATTAAAAGTGTATTTAATAAGTCATCGTTAGAAAATAAATTATTTAAAACTCTTGTTTTAGAGTCGGATGCTCCTTGGTCTGCAACTTTAGCAACAGACTTGCCTCAAGTAGGTAGTATTGCTTCTACTTATTTTGAAAAGAAAGAAGGTAATTACTTTGCTTTTATTAGATTTTTAGAGACAGACATTAATTTATTAATGAGATATGCTAATGGTATTGGTAGTGTAGACACTGTTGATGCCACCACTCCTACGGCAACTACTTTAACTTTTACTGTAAGTGTAGGCAGTATTATTAGTATAGGAGATATGATTTATTATGGGACAACCCCATCTTTAGGAGGGGTAGTTACGGGAATTAGTGGTAAGGTAATCACTATAGACACCACTAGTGGTAGTGCTCCTAGTAATGGTGACTTTATATTGTATGTAAAGAATACAGTAGCAGAATCTCACGGTGTAATGGGGCATTACTGTGAATACGAGTTAACTAATGACTCTACTTCAAAAGTAGAATTATTTTCAGTTGGTTCAGAATCTATGAAAAGTTTCCCTTAATTTAGTATATTTGCATATGATTAAGATAATACTCGCAATACTTAACATCTTCATTATTCAATACGTATTTGGTTTAATTATTCCCTCGGAAGGGATGTACTTAGCTATTGACCCAGTAACAATGCTTATTATAAGTGGCGTAGCGTCTGCAGCACAAGCCGGAATTAGTTTACACCAAGCTAATAAAGCTAAGGACGATATGAGAGACGCTGAATTAAAAGCGGGAGAATACATTGACAAAGCTTACCAAAATGCTAGTGTTAACGCTCAAAGAATGAGGTCTATTGATACTAGTTTATATGATACGGCTAGTGAGCAAATAAGTCAAGATTTATCTACTGTATTAGGGGTTACTGCTGGTGAAGATGCAAGATTAGCAGCTGCTCAGGGAAGTAGACTGGCTCAGACTTCTGCAAGAGAAAGACAAGCTTTGGAAATGCAGAAAAGAAAAGATATTCAAGGTTTAGAAAAGGATATTGCTGAAGGAGAACAATCTAAATTAGCTAGGCTACAGGCACTTGATCAAGAACAAGCAATTGGGTATCAACAACAAGCAGCAGATGCTCAACAAAGAAAAATTGCTGCTCAACAACAGGCATTATCAGCAGGATCTAACTTTGTAAATAGTTATACTGGAATGATAAATGCTGGGATATCTCCCCAACAATTAGGTTTTGGAGGTGGTAAACAAACTTCAATCGCACCACCTACTCCTTCTCAGTCTGGAGTAGCTCCAGCTTCAAGTGCATTACCTACTAGAACTACAACAGGTGGTTCTGGAATGGGATCTATGTCGCAAGGATCTGGTTTAGAGTTTTTACCTGATGGAAGAATATATGACTCTGCAACAGGGAATTTTATATAGTTATTAATTATGGCAGCACCAGGATTCGGTTACGTAAAAAGAGATGTAGAAAAAACCACTATTGATTGGTCTGCGGTTAGTGGTGACTTAACTAAGTCGTTAGGTGGCGCATTAGCTGCGGGTGAAAAACAAAAAGCAGATGTTGCTATTACAGACCAAACTATGGCGGGAGAGATTCAAAAGCTTCCCAAAGGAGTAACCCCTGACCAAAGTAAATACTACGCTTCAGCTATTCAAAATATTGGAGATGCTAATCAAGAAATTAAAGAACAGTATGATAATGGTGAAATTACTGCTACTCAATATAAGATTGCAGTAAACTCTCTTAATACTCAATATCAAATATTTAAAAATAATGCTACCTCTTATCAAAAGTCATATGATGACTTTATTAAAAAAGTAACTGATGGGAAAAGTGGTGCAACTACACAGCTTGTAGCTACTTGGGTAGATCAAATGGGTGGTATGAATAAGTCTGTTGGGTGGAATAAAGACTCCCAAACCCTTGAGTCTAGTTATGTTGCCAACGGGGAAGTAATTAAAAGTCCTGTTGCTAATGACTTATCTTTAATGAATTATTACAATACCGCTTTTGATAATAAACTTATTACAGAGGGTTCAAAGAGATTTGGTGAGATGATATCATCTACGGAAGATATTGAGGGGAATTTAAAATATGTTAAGGGTTATAGAAAAAACGCAGAATTTCAAGAATCTTTAACAGGTTATGCTAGGGCTAGTGTAGCTTCTGATAGAACCGGTATAGATGCTGCTGAATATTTAGCTGCTGAAAAAGGTTATAAGTTAGTCTCTGGGACTCCACAAAACGAAAAAGAGATACAGGTTCTAAACAATAAGAATGGTATTCCAGAAGTAGTAGATATTGAAAAATACAAAAAACTAGCAATTGATGGCTTTAAAGAAGATATTTTAGTTACTCTTGACGACACTTATAAAACACAGGAAGGTGGTAAGCAATATAACCAAGATTTTTCTGAAAATAAAAAAGTTGTTATGGGACTTATTTCAGGAAATAAAAATGTTAATGAATATGTTGATTATTTAGATAAATACAATGCAGATAGTTATGTAACTAGAGAAGAAGCTTCTAAGTCTAGCGAAACGGTAACTATTAATGTTCCTGACCCTAACAAACCAGGTAAATTTAAAGAGAAAACAACTACTATTGCTGAATATGTAAAAAACAGACCGGAAGCAACTTTCTTTGAAAAAGATAAGTCAGGAAATTTAACTCCAGTTGTTTTAAACACTCCTGAAGATTACTTAACTTATGCTAATAAAGCTTCTGGATTAGATGATAAAACAATCTCCGCATTTAAACAAAGAGAAGAAGGTAATAAGTATTTTGAAGAAAATGGAGAAATAAAAGTTGATACACCTGCAGATAGAGCAGAGAAAATAAGAAAAGGAATTGCTCTTCCTGAATACATTGAAAGTAACACGCTTTCAAACACTACTCAACAAACTAGAACAACACCTATATCAACAGGCAGTTCTAGTGCTAGCAATAATAATGTTTTTAGAGCAATGACTCCTGAAGAACAAAAAGCAACTAAAAAAACCCCCATAAGCAATAACTAATGGATGAATCAAAAGCAATAGAGTTATTTGAGTTTTTCAATAAAGAAGGATACGATTTAGGAGATCAAGAAAACTTTTTAAATTCTTTTGATGATGAGGAAAAAAGAAAAGAGTTATACCAGTTCTTTAATAAAGAAGGATACGATGTTGGTAATGAAGAAGATTTTGTATTAAAAAAAAAAGATTCAGATTTACCTGTTCAAGAGGAAGTTACGGAATCTATTACAGAAGTGGAAACTCCAGCTATTTCATCGGAATCCTCATTAGATCCTGACATATTTAGAGAAATGACTACCGAAGAAAAGGTAGCTACTAGAAAAGGGACCCCATACGATGACACAGAAGAAAAAGATACTTTAATAGAAAGAACACTAGGTAAAAATGCAGTTACTGACTTTTTAGGAGATATGTATAGAGCTGGAGCTACAGGTTATCAACAAGGTCAATCTGTTGATGAAGCTCTTGAGGTTTTAGCCAAAGGATCTAGTGTTTCAGATCAAGACGTTGAAGAATATATTTCAGCTGTTCAAGAAACAGGTCCATATGCTGAGTCTGACGAAATGAAAGACTTTTATAACACTTATAATGAAGAGGGTAAAGGTATATTTGGTGTTTTAAAAGGGTTATATAATAACCCAAGTATACTTCCAGAAGTTTTGGTGTCATCAACTGCTTCTATGATGAATCCAGCTACTGCTGCTGGAGGTGCTGCAGGTGCTGCAGGTGGTGCAGCGGTAGGATCAACAGGGTTTTCCGCAGGACCATTAGGAGTTTTTACAACTCTTGGAGGTGCAATATCTGGTTTTTTTGGAGGGGCAACTACAACTTTAGAAACCGCAATGACATTTAATGAGTTGCTTAGAGAAGAGTTAGGAGATAAAGAGTTTAATAAAGAGAATATAAAAGAAATATTAAATGACCCCGAAAAACTAAGCAGTCTTAGATTTAAATCTGTAGGTAGGGGAGCAACTATTGGTACTATTGATGCTATGACAGCTGGGTTAGCAGGCGCTGTAACTAAAAAAGTAGTAAAGGCAGGTGTTAAAAAAGGTTTAGCTGCAGCTGCTGGTGGAGGTGTAGAAATGGTGGGAGGTAGTTTAGGTGAAGTTGGTGGTAAAGCTGTAGCTGGCCAAGAAATGGATGTGGCTGACATATTTTTAGAAGGTGCTGCTGGATTAGGTTCTGCTCCATTAACTGTTGGCGCTAAACTATTTTCTAAAAACAAACCTAAATATACTATAAACGGAGGAGATGCTTCTAAGGAGGATGTTATAGGATTAGTAAACTCACTAAATAAAGATAATATAAAAGAAACGGTAGCAAAAATAGATATAAAAAATGATCCAGAAACATCTACATTACTTCAAAATAAATTAGATGATATTTCTTTAGAAACTCAAATACCTGCTAATATTTCTAATCCTGAAACAAGGACTAAGTTAGTTGAGTTAGAAAAAGAAAGAAAAAGTTTAGAGAATAACACAACTCAATCTGCAAAGAATAGGGTAATAGAAATAGATAACCAAATTAAAAACTTACAACAAGATGCCATTCCAGAGCAAGAAACAGGAGATATACTTGATGCTGAACCAACCGAAAGTGTACAAGAAGTGGAAGAAGAAGTACGGGAGCCTTCTATCGAAACGGAAGAAGAAGCAGTAATAAAAGACTCTCAAATTCCAACAAGCAAGGAAATATATACTATTGAAACAGAAGAAGGTGAAGGAGTTAGAACCGTAGAAATAACTATTAATAAAGACGGAAGTAGAAGTGTTGTACAGAAAGTAGATGGGGATGTGGCTTCAGCTGATAATATACCTTCAGCTAATACTTTAAATAACAATGAATATGTAGAAGGTTCTTTTGGACCTATAGTTGGAGAGGTAGAAGTGTTACCAATGGAAAAGGTTATGAATCCTAAGATGAAGGAGAAATTAACTACCAAGCAAAAACAAGAATTAGGCATAGATGAGGAGGTTAAGGTTTATGATAATATAAACGATGACTTAGAAGTATTTGGGGAGTTTACTAAAAACGTAGAGTCGGGAAGAGATTTTGGAAATTTACCAGGTGAAGTTCAAAACATTATTGACCTAGGTCAAAGATTAGACGAGCAAGGAGTTACTGTTGAAGTTACTAGAGACCTGGGTATTGTTGATGGAAGACAAATACTAGAAGTTACAGCAAGCAACGGAGAAAAGTTTTTGATGTATAAGTCTAAAGGAACTGGAACAGGTGCGGCTTCTAAAGGTAAATGGGTTCCACTTCCAGGTTTTGCTAAAGACGGGTATTTTATTAAAGGCGCATACAATCCTGAAACAGGAAAAACATTTATACCAACTGGACCATTAAGCGAGGCAAACAATCCTAAGTTTAACAAGTATGGTAGTGAAACATTTAAAAAGTTAGCAGAACAATTAGAAAGTGAAACTACCGTTGAAGAAGCTGAAGTGGTTAAAGAAGAAACCGTAAAAAGTGAGACCACAGAAAAAATACCAGAAAAAGAGAAAAAACAATATTTTGTTCCTGGTAAAAATAAAATATTTAATTTTTTAGAGCGTGCAAGAAGGTCTCTTTTTACTAAAAAGAAATTCTTATCTAAAGCAGCTTATGATAAAGTTGAAAATAGAGAGTCTCAAATTGCAGGTGACATTGATGAAATGAACAACATCAATAAAGATTATGAAAAAAAATTAAAGAAAATAAAAGATCCAGAACAAAGAAAAAAAATTGAAGAACAGTTAGATAGATTGTTTAGAGGGGAGGAAGTTGACTCAAAAGTAGATATTCCTCAAGAATTAAAAGATTCTTTAAAAGAAATGAGGGCTTTAATTAAAAGGTTGTCTCAAAAATTACTAGACGATCCGTACTTTACTAAGGGTAAACCAGGGATGAGAGCTGAAATTCAAGATAATTTAGAAACTTACTTAACTAGAGCTTATAAAATATATGATTCTAAAAACTGGAAAGAGTCTGTGATGAGAGGAGATCAAGAACAAGTTTTAAATGATGCAAAAAATTATTTAAGAGAGCAAGAAAAAAGATTAAATCCTGAAGCGACTGAAGAAAGAATAGAAGAATTAGTTGATTTTAGAGTAGAAGACATACTAGAAGGAAAAGAAAATGATAACTGGTTATTTACTAGCTCAGACGTAACAGGCCAAAAATCATCAGAATTAAAAAAGAGAAATAAGTTTTTAAATAGTAATGATGTAGGGGCTGAAAAAATACGAGCTTTAATGGGTGAATACACCGATGTAGCCTCCAACTTTGTAAAATCAATTACTAAACTAGCTTCTTTAACAAATACAGCTGAAATGCTTACAAATTTAAGAGAGTTGGGTTTAAAAGAAGGGTGGTTAAGCACTGAAAGAACTAAAGAATTTAGTGACATTATAACCAATAAGCCTAAATTAGACAAAAAGGGGAAGCCAAAAACTACTGTAAGTGAAAAGTTTAAACCATTAGAAGGGCTTTACTCAACACCTGAAATAGCTGCTCAGTTTAATAATATGCAGCAAAACAAAACAATAACTTCTGGTATAGATGCCATAGATAAATTTTTGTTTGAACCTTATTTTAAGATAGTTTCACTTAATAAGTACGGAAAAACAATATTGTCTCCTCAAACTCACGCTATTAATTTCGTTAGCAATATGGGTTTTGCCTTTGTTAATGGACACGGAGACATTAAATCTTTCAAAGAAGCTTATAATGCTTTTCATAAGGATTTTAATAGAGATCAATACAATAAATATATTAGATTAGGTATAATAGACAATAATGTTCAATTAAAAGAAATAAAAGCTCTTTTTAAAGATGCTAATTTTGAGGACGGAATTACAAGTATAATAGATAAAAAAAGCTCAAATTTTACAAATAAAATAAAACAAATAACAAATAAAGGTTTAAGAGGTTTTGAAAAAGCTTATGGAGCTGAAGATAATTTCTGGAAAATATTTGGTTTTGAAAATGAATTAAAAAGATATGCAGATTCTGAATATGGAAAAAAACCAAGTGAACTTAATGAAACGGAACTAGCTGAAGTAGAAAAGATAGCAGCTGAAAACGTTAAAAACATATACCCTAACTATGGCAGGGTTTCAGATATAGTTCAAAAATTTAGAATATTACCTGCTGCAGGTTCTTTTGTTTCATTTACATACGAGTCTTATAGAACTGCATACAACACTATAAAGCTTGGAGTAAAAGAGATGAAATCTCCTAATAAAAACCTACAAAAAGCTGGAAGAAAAAGATTAATGGGAGCAGTTACTTATTTGTCAGCAAGAAACGCATTGTTGTACGCAAGCACTAAAGGAGCAGGATTAGCAGCAACAGGAATAATACTTGGAACACTAAGTAGTGACGATGAAAAAGATAAAACATCATTAGCAAAAAGATACTTATATGATTTTCAAAAGGCATCTTCTATTGCCCCACAAAAAGTAGGTGATGGTGTTTTTGAATATGTTGATGTAAGTGCCTCTGACCCTCACGGTGCTATAGATAAAATAATTAATCGTATATCAGAAAGCGAAAACCTAGAAGATGCTGCAATAAATGCATTTTCTCAATCAGTTTTAGAACCTTTTTTAGATGGAGAAATGACTGCGAACTTAATATCTTCCGTAAGTAAAGGTGAAAAATTATCAGGAGCTCCTATTTATGAAAAGGCAGATCAACCAGAAGATAAGTTAAAAAAAGCATTTTTTTATGTTGTTTCACAAATTCAGCCTGGGATTAGTAAACAAGCTATTAAACTATATGATGCTGAAAAAAAGTTGAAAACAGCAACAGAAATGATGACTGGATTAAAAACATATAAATTAGATATTAAAGATCAGTTCAGGTATAAAGTAAGTAACTTTCAATATAAAGAAGAAAGCTTAAGAAATATTAAGAGAGCTTATAAAAAAAAGATAGAAGGTAAAACACCACAAGAAATAGAAAATATATATAAAGACTTTAAAAAAGATTATGATGAATCTATTAAAAGTTTTTATTTAGACTATAAAGCTGCAAGAGATGTTTTCGGGGTTAGCGCTGAAGATTTATATGATATAATGAAAGAAAAAAGGTTAAGCCAGTCTTTAATAAGTAATATAGAAGAAAACGACTTACCTACCTTATCTAAAGATCCTGATGAGAAAACAACTACAACAAAAAAAATAAAAGGATCTATAAAAGCTAGATAATTATTACTATATTGAAGGATGAGAACTTGCAATATTTGCAATCAATCCTTTCCTGATACTGAATTTCCATCTGCTGGAATAAAAAAGGGTAAAAGATACAGACGTAGACAATGCTCTAAATGTTACGGTAAAAAGAAAAGACACCGTAGATACGTCAATCAAAGATGGCTTAGAGAACTAAAAGAAAAAATGGCTTGTGAGTCCTGTGGATATTCTAAAGAAACACATCCAAAGTTTTGCACTCAAGCTCTTGAGTTTCACCATTTTGAAAAGAATAAAGATTTTGAAGTAAGTAATGGCGTACACAGGGGAATGGCCGTAAAGAAAATACAAAAAGAAATAGAGAAGTGTAAAGTGCTATGCTCTAGATGTCACGTTGAAGAACATTACTCATCGTGATCAATCAACTCATCTAAAATTTTAATTAGATTCTTACAAGACTTGTTTACCTCGTCTTGTTTTTTATCCATTAAACTTTCATAAATTTCATCAGTAGTATCGTTAAGCAACTTAGTAATGAAGTTAACGTATGTAGTGTGGTGTTTCATTGTTTTAAATCTTCTGAGTATAAAAACTCATCTCCTAATTTCTTATCTATTGTCTTAATAGTTCTATATATTTCTATACTTCTTTTTTTAACCTCCTCTTTTTCTGCCTTTGTAGAATCTATTCCTAAGTGAGCATACAAACTACAGTCAATCTCCAACAACTTATCTATCTTATCCTTATCAGTCCAAGTCTTGAACTTTAAAATATTTTCTATGTCTTCAAATTTATACCTCATAATAAGCCTTGTTTTTTTTCTCGTACCTATAATAAGCCTCCAAGTCATTGGGACTTAAATTAGCCCAATTATACACTTCGTTTTCGTACATCTTTTCTTTTAACACTTCTTCAAAATTGTTTCTTTTTCTATCCACTACATCATCCCACAACTTCAAGTATTGAATATACTTATTTTTTTTCTTTGTAGGCTCGTAATTAGAAACTACTTTTTGGTAATTTAATTCTAATTTATCTGCTACCTCTGGCAATGTGTAACCAGACATTATTAATTGATTTACTAATTCGTTGTCAAATTTCATTTAAATTTAATTTTAAGTTGATTAAGTCTAAGTATTCATCACTATCTATTTCCCTAATATCAGTGAATGAATATAAATTCTTATGTAGCTTAACACAATCCACTGAAAAAAAAATAGCATTTGGTTTGTGTATCACCCCACCATAAGTAGTGGTCTTGTTAGGGTCAAGGTTGTCTAGCTTCTTATTAATTAGTTTAGCAATAGCCATAGATTCTACCATAGAAAAGCTCTCTTGTAGCTTGTCAATGAAACCCTCGTCAACATCAAATATTTTATCCTCTATATACTTCTGTTTCAAAACCGTAGCCATTTAACTCTTTTAATCTATATTCTTGTAATTTAGATAACTTTCCTTTTTCTGTTTTAATCTCTGAAAATAAAACATTAGAGTCTTTTGGTATAGCAATTAAATCAGGTATGCCATTTTTATTAGTCTTAATTAGTTTAAGAACATAATACCCTTCTGCCTCAAGTTGCTTTATTCTCTTTGATTGTATTGCGCTTTCTTTCACGATATAACATTCTAACCTTAGAACCCAATCTAAAATCATTTGGGTTCTTCTTCACTAATAATTCAAGTTGCTTGTCAAGGTTCATTGTTATAAATTTAGTGAATTATATTTATTTAGTTCGTAAAAATATTTAGTAATTTTCTTGTTATTGTCGAATTCTGTTCTATAAGGAGCAAACTTGGGAACAATTTCAGAAGTAATAATCTCCGACTTTAAATCGTTTAGATCATACATATAAATACCCGAAGAGTCTTTAACCAGGTAAAAGGGTTTCTTATTTATGGCTTCACCAACCATTAATAAATTATAAAACTTATCTACTTGTATATAGTGAGTATCATAAACAACATCCCTAATCTTAATCTCTATTATAGAGATGTCATTGTATGCATCAAACACTTGATATTCATTCTCAGTTGGTTTTAACCCCCTATTGTAGTTTTTATTCAACTCTTTAATTAATTCAAGCTCTTTGTTTTTCATTTCCACTGGTTTCTACCAACTAACATTCCAATAATGCCATAGTTAGCTATATCAATAAATGTATCTTCTTGACTCTCACCAGGAACATAAGCCTTGCCATTCTTAATTAAGTTCTTTAACCTGCTTATCTTATCAGTTAATCTAATTGATAAACCTGTTAAAGCAAACTTTTTATCTTCTGACTTTTTCAAATCACCCCCCAAGGCAATATTATTCAAACCATAATCCATTTGCTTTCTCGCAAACAACTCATACATCTCTTGCTGTATGTCTTTGAACTCCTTAGATAACTCAGGATATTCTTTTTCAAACGTCTCTATTTCTGTCATTTTTATATTTGTTTATTGGTATTTTATATTTATTATCTATTTTTAGTAAATCTATTATTTGATGACAAGCCTTTGTGCTTTTAATGTAATATTCTTTTTTAGATAATTCAGGATTATTTATTTTATGCATTTCATCAACCCTGCAAACATCTGGCCTATTGTCATATATAGAGCATTGGTTTTCTTCGTCTAAATGAATACATCCTCCATCGCCTCTGTCTGGTAAATAACCTGACTTACCAGCAATCATACAACAAGCTCCGCATCCTGAACACAAAAACTCTGTCATTTTGTTTTGTTTTTGTAACTTAAGTAAGCTCCTTCAATATTAAATCCACTCCCACATTTAGTACAGTCTCCTTGGAAGTAGTTAACATATTCTCCCCTTGGTATACAGTACCAATTATTATTATAAGGGTTGAAATGATATATTAAATTAAACTGTTCCATATTGTTATTATTTTTTGACATCCAATACCATTCCTTTTTAATCATATGAAATAGTTTGTGATCCTTTTTGTAGATTTTCAATAGCCCATAATGGCTGTAGGTTAGTGTAATGACATAGATCGTATGTTTCTTCTTCTGTATAAGCTAATGCTAATGGCTTAATGTGATCTATATGCCACTCACCGTAATTATCCCAGCTCATTCCTTCTCTAAATTGATTGCTAATGTGTTTTCTCACCTCATCAAAACTACATCCTAATATGTCTGTAGTCTTACCCATCTTATCAACAATACTTTTTCTTATTCTACCCCTTAAATTTAGTTTCATTTTGTACAAAGGGTCGTTGTCTCTTCTGTTTTTTTCCCTTTTATTTATATCAGCTCTATGTTTCTTAGCATAATTGGAATTGTAAGCAGAAATATGTTCTTTATTATTAAGTCTCCACTCTTTAATAGCTGACGTTTTAGCATCTCTATGCTTTTCCTTATTCCTTTCGTAATGCATACGCAAGTACTCTTTCTGTTTTTCTTTGTCTTTATATGGCATAATCTCTTTTAAAATGTCTTAGTGTGTAATCTTTCTTTCCATTAACAGCTTTGTATATCATCTTCTCAATACCTTTCTCGGAAAATATCCAGTAGATGTTATTATGCATTCGCTCCTTTGTAGTCATACGATCACGACTCTGCCAATAACTAGTAGCACTAAAGTCAATATTGTAATAAACCAAGAAGTCTGCTTTTCTTAATGATATTCCCTCTCTACCACTCACAATCTGTAGAGCAATGTTCTTATCTGTGCTGTCAAACTCCTCAAGTGTAGTACATAAACTATCACCAAACACTTCCCTTAATGCTATTAACTCAGCTTGAAACTTATAAAATATACCTATCTTCTGACCATCAAACTTTTCCTTAATAAAATTAGCCTTACTTAAGTCAAGCACAACTCTTTTTCCACTCTCAAACTTCACCGTTCCACTATACATCTGATGCATCTTAGTCATTAGCTTAACAGCAGTATCGCCAAGTATATACTCTCCATCTATCTCATAAACTAAATCTTTTCTAAGTACACTAATCATATCTGTAACCTCTTGACTAATAGGAACCAATAACACCTTCTCATTAATAGTAGACTTAAAACCAGCCTCCTTTTGACTATATGAAATAGTATAAGGCTTCATCTCTTCTATAATCTCAGTAAGCCCATTGCTATAGTCGTTTATGTTATATCCATTGATCTTTTTCTGCACTACCCTTACATACTCCCCAGCAAACTTATAAAAGCTTCTGTATTTACTAAAAGGATTTCCAGGCACACCATACACCTGGTGATACATTTGAGAAAAACTCTCCGGAGTAGGAGTCCCTGACATTAAAATGACATATGGTTGATGGTCTTGTATTAATTCTTTTACAGTCTTAGCTCTTTTGCTAGGCTTCGGAAAAGCTCCCATTGAATGAGCTTCGTCACAAATAATGACATCCCACTTTATGTCCGGTATCTTGTGAATGCTTTCATAATTAATAGTAAACATTGTAAAATTAACAGGACACATTTTATCATAATCACTAGAGATAGAGCTTATAGCTTTTTTCTTAGTGATGAATAATACGTTTTCAACTTTTAACTTTTCACATATACCCAAAGAAGTTAAGGTTTTGCCTGTTCTAACCTCCATAGATAAGTAAAGTAGCTTTTTGTTTTTAAGCACTTTTAAACCCTTTTCAATGATATTTAACTGATAATCTCTAAATTTCATAGCAATTTTTGTATTTTAACACATTTCTCATAATCTTCAATGTCTGTAAAATATTCCAACATTAATTCAATCATCTCCTTATCATCAGGATATAACGGATCGTGAGCAAATAATATATCTACATTAACCACACCTAAATCCATTTCCTCTAAAACTTCCTCTATTCCCATACCATCAACCACCATTTTGTAAGTGTTGGTAAAAGCAATATGTAATCTTTGTGGATCTAACTGTATCATATGCTTAATGTTCCATTGGTTTCTAACTCGTGCTTACTCCTTATTCTAATCCATTTTCCAGTCATATCTTTACCCTCTTCGGGTTTTACACCTGTCTTAAAAACAGCATAAGAATTTAGCCATTGATAAAATTTAATTCTCGAAACAGTCATTTTTGCTTTTGGGGCAAAGTCTGGATTCTCTGATATAAAATCAAGATACAACTCCTGCTTATAAACTTTAAAACCTTTATCAAAGTCTTCGTTTAAACTCTTACCATCCAATAATCCAACCCACTCTATAAATTCATAACAAGTCTCAGCAGATAATTGACGTATTTTAAGATTAACAAATGAACTTTTTACCAATCCCTTATTCATATAATACTGTAGACAGTAAATCATATAATTATCAAAACTACACCACTCATTATCGGTCCACTCACCAAACATTAACTTGCCAAACTCATCGTAAGGAGTAAATGACTTATTGTAGTATTGATTTAATTCTAACTCCCACTTTCTTCTTTCAAAAGAATTACCCTTTCCTTTTATAGCGTAGTTAGTAGTAATAGCAACTTTTGGTGACTTTTTAAAAGGAATCTTAATAGCATCCTTGTTTTTCTTCTCTAAAGTCAATCCTTCTGTAATCACACTAAATAATCTCTCAAAGTCAAAGTGTTTTTTTACATCATCAAAACAAAGTATCTGAGTGTCAGCAGAAACTAATTGATAGGCAAAAGACTTTTGGAAATCAAAACCCTTTCCATCTATAACTACTAACTTCTTCATATGTTGTAGGGCATTCATAAACAAACCCTTACCTGTTCCTCCTTCTGGATTATCACTAATCACCTCATCATTTAATATCACTGCTGGGCAGTAAGATAAATTCTTATATCCGTGCATTAAATAACCTATTGTGCTTTCAGTAGATTCTATTCTCTTTTGGTTTTTAGCACAAATATTAGATATAAACTGTTTGTAATCACATTCTATTGATTCACACTCTTTAAAATCTCTATCTATAACGTGATCCTTCCAAACATAACCACCTAAATCAATATAATCAATAGGTGTTACAGTGTCATTAGTAATTTTAACTGCACAATTTTTATAATATATGTAAGACTCATTTTTAGTATCCTCAATAAAGAAAACATTTATTGAATCTAATAATGTCAAAAACTCTTCCCTAAAATATTTAGTATGTTCTGCAAAATAATTGTATATCTCTATGTCGTCTATGGTAAGTAAGTGAGTAAGTATAAAGTCTTTGATTTGTTTTTCAGATGCGTGATCAATTAAATTGTTAGTGACCTTTACAAACACATAATTCTTACTTCCTTCAGGATTGTACTTGTAAAAACCATTATCTTCTAAAAACATTTTAAACTTTACGTGAAATATTTTAATAACACCCTTTTTACTTTTGGTCCAAAACTTGTTATCAAAACTCTCTTCCTCAACTCTATCAATTACACTATCTAAAACTTTCTCATCTACTTCGTCAAAGTATTTCTTGATATCAGTCTTTGATTTGCCTTTTAAAATATTTGACTTAATCTGGTTTATCTTCTCAGAATCCTCATAAACTCTTGTTCCAAAATTAGATAAGTTGGCATAAGCAGAGTCAATAGTTTTTTTAATCTCGTTTATAGTAAAGTCTTGTGACTGAAACCCATTCAATACATACTCAGCAAGAGATTTCTCTATACCAAAGTCATTAAATGATGATGCCAATATAAAAGCATTTTGATTTCTTTGACCTTCATTCATTGGGTATTTTTTCTCCCACCACTTTACTAAAATCTCTACAATCTTAGTTTGATCCGTAATAGGGATTGTGACTTCTTTATTCTCCATAACTATTGGAGTGTCAGTAATTTTATCCCAAATCAATGAGTCTTCATTGATGTGTATTAAAGGGTCGTAGCTCTCGTAACAAACCCTTGATATGTTTTTAGATGTGCTGTCAAAAAACTCTGAATCAAAATATTGCTGTAGAGCCATAAAATATTTAACGTGGTTATCAACATCAGCAGGGACCTTGATTAAAACCTTAAGGCCCTTGCCGGATGGTGATATGAAAACACAATAAACAAACTCATCACTAATTAACTCTTCTCTATGTTGGTGTAATTTCTTTTGGGTATCGTACTTGTCGAAGTCTAAACATATCAAACCACTATGCTCCAAAATGGAATCATCGTTTCTTTTGTTAAACTTTCCACTAAAACATATAGCAGGTAACTCTTGCTTTAGTTCATTAATTCTTTTTTTGTCTTTTTCTGTTCTAATCCTCTTAATAAGATCTTCTGAAGTCCCATTACTTATTCTTTCTATAATGTCTTTAACAGGTAGGTGAAAAGGTTGGGTGGTATCCTTTATGTTTTTAAATATGGTGATGTATGACATACTATGACGATTTTAAAATTCTTAACTTACTGATTTATAGCTTCTTTATACTATTTATGACGTAAATGACGACTTCTATAAGAAAAAATAATAAAAAAAATAAAGTAGTATACCCAATTATATTTATTATAAATAATTCTAAAAAAGTCGTCATAGTCGTCATATTAGTTTTAGAATGTAACTTCCTCAGTTTTCTTGGTAGGTTCAAACGTGTCTAGTTCAACGTATTTCTTTCCAGACTTTGAGGTGTTAACATTTAAGTTAACCCATCCATTTTTGTTGTTATCCTTAAGGAACACTATCGCATCCTCAACTTTAACAGACATTGATCCAACAACCCAGTCAGGTTGATTATCTCGGGTTTTAAAAATAAACCCATCAGCAAACACTTTTTCTTTGCTCATAACTATATATATTTAAATTAATGTCTACAAATTAACTAGTGTAGACTTCTAGTGTAACTCTTCATAAATGAAGAACTCTTCTATATTCTCAGTGGAATCTTCACTGAAAAAATTATTGTAAATACCCAATGCCTTCTCCACCTTATCTTCTCCGCTGTCAATAAAGTCTTGTGTGGGCTCAAATATTCCAAGCATCTTATTTACTTTATCTATGGCATAAAAGACTACAGGTACTCCAAATAACTTTTGGTATATGTAAGCTTGACTATCGTAATTATACTTCTTTGCAGAATACTTAAACTTAGATATATCAGACGTTGTTTTGATATCTATAATTCTATCTGGATGAAGTATATCAGCTTTTCCCTTCCACATAGCTCCTTGTATTTCTCTAATTGCAGGCACTTCGTATCGGTTCTTGCTATTGTATATGGCTTCATAAAAACTTAAATTGCTTTTCATTATCTCCACCAACTCATCCAAGTGATCAGCTTCCTGTTGTAATAACGCAATAGATAAACCTGTTTCCTTTAATTGATCTTTATAGTTCTTAGTGTTTCTACTAGTAGAGTCAATAATCACAAAATCATCTAACTTATGAGGCTCTAACATAGATACGTGAAAGTATCTACCTTGAACCATAGCTTTAGTTTCCTTAGACTGCTTTCTAAAGTTTCTAGGGTCATTTAACAGACTGTAAATATCTGAATTAGATAAGAACTGTCTGCCAAAATCTCCATAGTAATCTTTGTCTTCTTGTAGCTTAAGGAGAGTTTCCTTAACATCAAACATAAGTCTTGATAGTTTTAATTGCTTTTGCAGATAAAATATACTTCTTCTTTAATCTGTCTACTACTCCATCAAAACCTAAGTGCTTGTTGTCTACAACATACTTCAAACAATCTTCCCACTTATCATCACTAATATCTAACTTAGCTTTTTCAGTATATGTTGTCTTGTGATCATTGGTATTGTCTGGGTCATTAGTATCATCTATTAATAATAAACCATTTAAGGCATATTTTCTAGAATAAGAACTACTGCTACCAAAACTCTGAGCAATATCCATTCCCTTTCTAGATGGATCAACACCTGCACACGCAGTAACTGAAACACTTTGATCTGACTTATTATCCATTATAGTAGCAGTTGTAATTATAGTTACAATACCACCACACTCATTAATTGAGTCTGATAAAGTAATAGACGCATTGTGCTTTTTAAGTATAGGCTTTAAGGCCTCAAGTATGTCCTCGCAAGAACGATACTTGTATTTACCAAAACTATTGTATTGGTTCTTTGGAGCTTTCAACTCCGATTGGATTTTCATTAACTTTTCCATTGATTTGATTTAATTGTTTATGTAATTTACTGTACTTACTTAGTACCTTCTCTTTTCGTGTTTTGTAGAAAAGTAAAGACTTTCGATTGTTATCTTGGTAACAATTCCTAATTTTTATAAATAAACTGTCTAGTTCAACCTCACACTCATTCATTAAGACATTTAATCGACCCACAACCCAACCCTTCTCTAAAAAGACATCGTACTCATCATCTGCTATCTCATCGTAGTATGGAGAGAAAGACTTAACAATAGTAAAATTATCTTTTTCTTTATTTATCTTAACGCCCTTATGAATAACAGCTTTTTCATATTTGCTGTTGTCCATATATATAGTTGTTTTTATTGATTTGGCTTGACTCCAAACCTCTTCTAGACTGAACATTTTAATTCTTTTATAAGATCTCTTAAATCGCTATCTACTCTCATTTCATTTCTAATCTTATCTTGTCCGTATAAAATATTAGAATGAGCCATCTTGTGATTATGCTCACTAAAAATGTAATCCTGTATATAACAAGGTCTTATATTTCTATCCTTACACAGATAGAAGTAAATTTGCCTAGCATCAATGTGATTTCTCTTTTTTGATTTGTTAAATAGACTGTCGACTGGTACTTGGAGCTTCTCCACTACCACCTTCTCTATTTTCTGAAGTGCTTCTTCTTTCGTCATTTGATTGATAATATTCATAGTCATAAAAATCCTGACTATTTATTGTTATTAAATTATAATATTCTCTTTTACTGTAACCCATTTCAGGTCGCTAATATAATATTTGTCTATGTAATATCCAAATTTAGTCAGATAAATTATCCCATAAAAGTTGTAACTCTCTGATTTTTATATAGTTAGGATTATCTTTTAATTTTTCTTTTAAAATTGACTCAGAAATCCAATTTACTTTTAATCCCTTCATTGTGGTATCGCTTTCGTATTCCATTTTTCTATAGTTTGTTCATTAGTTGAATCGTCAATATAATAAATATATCCATTCAATTCAACATATAAACTATCTTTTGATCTTATGTCTATTTTCATAATCCCCATTGTTTTGCTATTGCCTGGGCAATTCCAGGAAATGTTTTACTTCTTAATTTACTTCTTTCTTGTTTTGGTAGTTTCCAGGCATCAGCATACCAACTAGGCATACTTTTACCACTTTTAAATTTTTGTCTTTCAGGAGGTTTAACTATATTGGTTGGTTCTAGGCTTTTTAAACCTTTTAACCATAAACAAGTTTTCTTCTCAAAAGGATCACCAAATTCATAAGGTTGAATAATTTGATTAGGCTTTCTCCACTCTGTACTCATTATCCCTACAGGGTTTTCAATAGCTATCTTATCGCAATTTGCATTGGCAAACATCATAAAAAACTTAATTGCTTCTTTTCTTTCTTGATGTCTTTTAATTGCTTTGTCTCCATATCTTTCAATATTGAACCACCTGTTTCCTGTGACTGTTAAATAAGTGCAAGGAGGAAACGCAATAATTATATCCCATTTTTCTTTCAATAATTTAGTGACATCTTCTTGTATGTGCCATTCAGGATGACCTCCACTGCATTCTAATATGTCACAACTATACGACTCGTGACCTAACTTCCTAAATTCTTTTGTTACTGCTTGGCTTTCTTCACAAGCTACTAATATTTTCATAATTTATGTTTTAACTGTTAAAAAGTGGTCAGAAAGTGTTCGGACTGTAAAAAACTGCATAAATAGTTTGGGTTAGCCCAAACCACCCCCAACAAACCAAACTTCATTTTGTTATTAATTTATCATCTTTATACTCGTCATACTTTCTGTCTTCATCTTCATACTCCTCTTCTGGAAGTAGTAAAAACTCTAATTCATCAATGACTTCTTTTATTAAGTCATCACTTACATAAACCTCAAGCGTAGAAGTGTATCCTGCAATATAATCAC